>SXGQ01581039.1_pt1 | contig 23869 bp, 18 predicted proteins | sample 3178371 | NCBI WGS metagenome assembly SXGQ01 (sample SAMN11356859, study PRJNA531348) | freshwater metagenome | isolation source: freshwater sample F1-20 | place: China: Fuxian Lake, Yuxi | collected 2017-12-25 | reverse complement strand
CGCCGGCGGCGATGCGTCGGCGCTGCGCGGTGTGCGCTGCTGCGGCGTCGCGGTGATCCGCGCGGCGTCGGGCGTCGCGTCCTGCGTTGGTGTCTTGCGTCGTGCCATCGTCTCTCTCTCCGCGATCTGAACCTGTGCTCGCTCCGTCGTCGTCGCCGTCATGCGGCCTGGGTCGAGGATCGTTCCCCCGTGCCGGCGCGGGCGCGCCAGTCGGGAAGTGCGATCGTGGCCCGGGCTCCGTCCCCGGGGCGGCTGGTGAGTGCCAGTTCGCCGCCGTGGAGGTCCACCAGCCGACGGGCTCGGGCGAGTCCCAGCCCCGTGCCGCGCCCCGCGGGCCGCTCTGAAAAGAACGGGTCGAAGGCGTGCGCGATCGTGTGCTGCGACATCCCGACGCCGTCGTCGCGGACCGTGATCATCAGTCGGTCATCCAGAGGGTCGACGTGAACGCGAACTTCAATCGCCGTGCGCGGCGTCGCTTGATACGCGTTGAGCAGCAGTTCGACCAGCACCTGATGCATCTGGTCGGCGTCGATGCGCACCGCTGGCAGCGGCTGTTCGAAGCGCATTTCCAGCGCGGGCAACGGCTGCGCGATGACCTTGGTCGCGGGCATCGCCTCAAAGCGTGCGCGGGCGGCCTGCGCGGCGCGGAGGACGACACCCTTGAGATCGGTCGGCACCCGTCGCGGCTGGGGCGGTGCGGCGAAGAGATGAAGGCTGGTGATCAGATCGCTGAGCTTCTCGGACGCCCCCACGATCGCGCCGATGGCCTGGCGGTCGGTGTCGGCGGTGTGACGACGGGCCAGCAGCTGGCTGTTGCCGCTGATGATCGTCAGGGGGTTGTTCATCTCGTGGGCCGCGCCGGCGGCCAGTTCGCGCAGGCGGGCCATGGAGTGGGCCTCGACCATGGCCGACTGCGCCTCGGCGAGCCGCTTGTTGGCCTCGGCGAGCTTCTCGCCCAGGCGGCGGGCACCGTCGTGCTGGCTGGCGGCGGCGATGGCGCCGGCCCACGTGGCGACCAGTGCGGCCGCGCCGGAGTCGCCCATGGCCTCGTCGAGACGCCGGCCGTCGTGCAGGACCACGCTCGGAGGCCCGAAGGCGCTGACCAGTGGGATGAGGCCGAGTGCGCCATCCTCGGTGGGCGTCTCGCCGATCTGACGGGCGAGCCATCCGAGGATGGGGGCGTTGCGGATGTCGAGGCGGCCGCCGGGCAGGCACTCTTCCAGGAGCGTGGTCCGGGCGGGTGCGGCGCTGTCGGGATCGGCGATGGGATCGCCGGGGGGTGGGTCGATGGAGCGGTTGTCGAGGAGGTTGCCGGCGCTGTTGAGTCGGTGCAGGAGCCATCGGGACTCGCCGCGTTCCTGCCAGATGAAGGCGCAGAGGCGGGCGTCGAGGGTCGTGCACAGCGAGCGTGCGATCTCCGACATCGCGCCGCCGAGGGTGCGCCGCTCGCGGACGCGGGCGTGGAATCCGGTGACGGCGGTGAGGGCCTTGTCCAGCGCATCAGCGCCGGCGGCCCGCTCTTCCAAGGTGCGGGCGAGGCGTCCGAGCTGGCGGTTGGCCTCGGCGATCGACTCGACGACGACGTCGCGCGTGGGCTCGTCCGCGAGGCCCAGGGTGGCGGCCCGTTCGGCCACGCGCCGGTGCAGTTCGGTCTGGAGCCCCTCGACGCGCGAGTGGTCGACGCCGGCATCGGCGCACAGGGCGCGGAAGTCGGGCAGGGGGGCGTGGTTGCCGGACCAGCCGATGCCCAGCGTGCGGGCCAGCACATCGGCGACGCTGATCAGGCTGACCAGGCGGCGGTGCGGGAGATCGGGCAGGCTGGCCAGCGGCTGGTTGTGCAGCCACATCACATCCTGCAGGGTGTGGGGAAGTCCCCAGTGTTCTGCGAGACGCTTGCCGGCGGCGTGGTGGTCGAGCCCGAGCACCCGGCGCTCGATGTCGGCGATGTCGCTGGCGCGCTCGTCGCTGATGGAGGCCACGCGGGCGTAGGCGCGGGGGAGCAGGGCGTCGAGCGCCAGCTTGCCCAGATCGTGCAGCAGGCCGCAGACGTACGCCTCGCTGGGCTTGATGCCGTTGAGGGTGTCGCGGTGGTTCTGGACGAGCAGTTCGGCCGCACAGGCGACGGCGAGACAGTGGCGCCACAGACTGGCACGGTCGATGGGGGTGGCCCGCTGCTGGCCGGCCTGCAGGTCCTGGTCCAGGGCCTCGGCGGGCAGGGGGCGGAAGAGGTCAAAGACCTCGATGCTGAGCATCGCGGCACGGACCGCGTCGAGCCCCATCAGCGAGACGGCCCGCTGGACGCTGAGGTCGGCGGTGCGGACGCCAAGGTCGGCGCGCCGGTTCCAGGCGATGATCCGCGCCGAGAGCGCGGGGTCGGATTCGATGAGCGTGGCGACGCTCCGGACGTCGGCATCGGGGTCGCCGGCGAGGGCGAGGATCCGGACGGCGACGGTGGAGAGCGTGGGGAGGGCGTCGATCTGCTGGAGGATCAGTTCCAAGCGGCGTGCGGTGTTGGGATCGCGGTTGGCACGCATGTCCGACATTCCCGTGGCACTCGTCCTGCGGCGGGGTGCGCCGGGGTCACACGCTGAGCAGTTCAGAGATCCGGGCCATCAGCTTCTCGACGTTGAATGGCTTCTTGATGAAGTCCTCAGCGCCCGCGCGGAGGAGGCGATCGACCTCTTCCTGATTGACGACGCCCGAGACGAAGATCACCTTGGTGTCCGAGAGCTCGGGCTTGGAGCGGATGCGCTCGCAGACGACGTTGCCGTTGATATCGGGCAGCATGTAGTCAAGGACGATCAGGTGGGGGCGGAAGCTCTCGGTGAGCATGCCCGCGTCGTAGCCGGTGCCGGCGGTGGCGATCTCGAAGCGGGGGTCGCGGCCGAGCACGTCGGTGAAGATCTCGATGATCTGCGGCTCGTCGTCGACGATCAGGATCCGCTTGCGGTTGCCCTCGAGCGGGTCGAGCGGGATGTCGTTTTCTTTCATGAAGCGGACCAGTTCGTCACGCGGGATGCGCCTGAAGCGCGAGCCCGGGACGCGGAATCCCTGCAGGCGTCCGCTGTCGAAGCAGCGGATGATGGTCTGCTGGCTGACCTTGCAGATCTCGGCGGCTTCGCCGGTGGTGAAGACCTTCTTGTCCTTCCACCCCGAGATCCCGTTGGTATCGCTGACACCGGACATCCCGCACCTCGCCTCTGGGCCGGGCATCGCGGGTGGTGGCGCGCTGACGTCGCCGCCGCCCGTGAGCCCCGGACGGTCGACGGACCCGGCGATACACACCGCCGGGCGCGGCCGCCCAGATTCCCCAGCCAGCATCGGCGTCGAAGTCCCCGCACTTAACCCCGTTCCGCGCGCGGGGGACGCAAAGCGGGGGGTGGGGGGGTCCGGGAACCGCAGGAGCCTCGACCGTGAGGGAGGGTGGCGGGCGGGATGGGCGGGGACACCCGTGGCGATAGACTGCATGCCCCGCCGGGGCGGTGAAGTGCCGCGCGGTGCAGACCCGGTCAACGGGTACCGATGCGGCTCCTCGATGTCGAGAGCTCTCATCGACGACGCGATTGAGCGGTAATGGTCAGTTCAACAGACCCCCCCAGCCGATCGGCGGCCACCACGATGACACCCGTGAAACGCACAGGTTCAGACGGCAGGGAGTACACGCTGGAGCTGCTCGAGCCCGAGCCCTATGACGACGACTCGTATCGATGCGAGCTCGTCATCTCTGTCGACGGCGTCGTGAAGGAGCGGAGAAGCACGTATGGGATCGATGCGCTGCAGGCCAGGCAGCTTGCATCGCAGCTGCTTGATGTGTATCTCGAATGGTTCTCTTGATGAGCGTTGATTGCCACTATGTCCGTTGCGGGATGCTTCGTCCAGCGTCCCGTTGGGGCGGGACCCATTGAAATCATGGTGTGTTTGCGGGGTGCCGGTGGGAAGCACTGAGCTGACCTCCGAGCAGGTCAGGTCAGTGGCACGGGTTGCGCCTGACTGCGCGTGTCCTACTGCGCCGAGGTGATGTTGCCGTCGCGGTCGACGTCGATCACGTACATCGTGGGCATCAGGTAGTTGCGGTTGCCGTAGACGAACACCGGCCCGCTGACCACGAAGCGGAGGCGGTCGCCGAAGCGTTCGACCAGGTTCCGCATCTCCGAGAGTGTGAGGCAGGGGAGCAGTTCCAGGGGCGTGGTCGCGGGGGCGCCCTCGGGTTCGTCGGTGTCGTTCTCGATGGTGAAGACCCAGCCGGTTGTGCCGCCGCGGACAACGCGTCCGGCCTGGGCGACCAGCGCGGTGCCCTCGGGGCGGAGGCGGGCGTTGGCCGGGGGCGCGGTTGGTGCGGCCGGTCGCGGGCGGGTGGTGTCGGCGGCGGACTCAACGGTGCGGACGAGCTGCTCGACGGTGGGGTCGGTGGCGGAGGAGTCGCCAAAGATGGAGTCAATGATGGGCTTGGCGGCCTCTTCGGCGACCTTGCGCCGTGCGGCATCGTCGTCGTCACGCGCGACGGTGGAGAAGGACTGGGGGAGGAGGTAGTTGCGCCCTTCGTAGACGAAGACCTGGCCGGTGATCTTGAGGGTGGTGGTCTCGGGCCGGGATTCGACGATGCGGACGATCTCGGTGAGGCGCTGGCAGGGGTGCAGAATCATGGGGGGCTCACTGTTGCCGTCGGCATCGGCATCAAAGATGTAGACCCAGTGGGAGGAGTCGATGGGGCGGGCCCAGCCGCGGCGGGCGATGAGGTACATGCCCTCGCGGAGCAGCCCTCCGGGCCTTGGGCGCAAATCGGGCAGGACCAGTTCGGGGGCCGAGGGCGGGCCGACGGGGGCCGACTCCAGCGGCGTGGGTGGCACCGTGACGCCGCCGGTGGAGAGCGCGGGGGTGGGCTCGTCGGGGTCGGCATCGATGCTGGAGGGGGCGGGGGCCTCCACCTGCTTCGGCTGCGCCGCAGTCTGCTGTGCAGCGAGGACGGGCCCAAGGCCAGGGGCCCAAGCGGCGGCGAAGAGGCCGGCGACGATCACCATCCATGGACGCATGCGGATCCTCCGGCGGATCGCCCGCGAGGTGGGCGACCCGTGTCAGAGTGATTATCGGCGATCCGGGCTGCGGCTGCCGCACGGGGAAATCGAGGCGTGCCGGGGCACTCGGGCGGCATTGGACAGGGGGGGGAGGCAGGGGCATAATCGGTCGGCCGACAGGCAGGGCGGCCGCGTACCCAAGTGGTCCAAGGGGACGGATTGCAAATCCGTTATTCGTGGGTTCGAATCCCACCGCGGCCTTTGATTCGGCATTCGGGGCTGGGCCCTCGGCCCTCGGCCTTCAAATCAGCTCCATGGCCGCAGAAGGAAGGTCACCCGCCCTTGCCTGCGGGCCGGGGCTGGTTTGATTCTTATGATGGTGACTGGTGGAGGCGCTGTACGCTACGACGAGTGGGTGGTGGCCTGCGCCGTGGGATTGCCATGCTGCGTGACGAATCTGACACTCCGGTGAGCGCTGATGGAGCGAGACCGACTGCTGGCCGCACAGCTTCGGGGTCGACGCGCACTCGGGGGAACCGTTGGGGGCGCGGGCGGGGGCCGTGGCTTGTGGCGATGGTGCTGGTGGCCGGGGCCGGGGCGGGGGTGGCGGGGTTCCTCTGGCACTGCCGCCAGGCCGAGGCGCGGTTCCAGCGGGAACTCGATGCGCAGCGGGACCTGATCACGGCGACCATCGATGATGTGCTGGACGAGATCTGGGTCTTCACAGGGTCCGAGGCGGCGCGGCGGACGCTGGTTGATCGGATGCTGGCGCGGACCGAGTCGATGCTGGCGTTGCGGCCGGAGGATGCGGGGCTGCTGGAGGCCAAGGCCCGGCTGCTGCGCGCGATGGGCTACCTGTACGAGGACCAGAGCGACGCGGGGGCGTTGGCGCGGGCCTGCCAGGGGGCGATGGAGATCTACGACCGGTTGTCGGCCGAGCGCGGCGGGGATGTGGAGTTCGTTCGCGCGCACGCGGAGTCGGTGGTGCGCGTGGGGAACGCGGTGGACTTCGCGGGGCCGAGGAGCGTTCATCACGATCGCATCCGTTCGTACTACCAGCGCGCGCTGGACCTGCAACTGGGCGCACAGTCGTCGTGGCCGGATCATCCGGGTCTGCAGGATGACATCTGCTGGAGTTACGCGCGGCTCATCGACTTCGTGCCGTACGACCATCAGTGGGGGGTACTGATGCGGCAGGTCGCGTGCGCGGAGAGGCTGTGCGCCCAGGAGCCGGGGCGTCTGCTCTCGCTCCTTGCCCTGCAGGATGCGCACTGGCGGGTGGGGGTGTTCCTGTCGCAGCCGGGCTCCATGAGGGATGCCGCACGGGCCCGCGAGCACCTGCTCAAGGCTTTGGAGATCGCGCGCGGGCTGGTGCGGGCGCAGCCCGACAGGGGAGGCTTCGTGTCGGCGCGGGGGCTGGCGATCAAGTCGCTGATGGAGCTGCATCGCGCGGAGGGAAACACCGCCGAGCTCGAAGCCCTGGCGACTGAGCTCGAGGGCACGCTCGCCGATCCGGCATCGCCCAGCCTGCAGCGCAAGGATGTGCAGTACCACATGATCCGTTCGTGCAACGAGCTGGTGCTGACGTACCAGATGCTCGGGCGGCACGAGGATGCTCGTGCCGCCGCAGAGCGGCTGCTGCGGATGTCGAGCGACGACACGCTGGTGATCGTGCCCAGGGCGAGGCACGACCTTGACCGCGCGGTGGAGCGGATCGCGGCGATGAGGGTGATGAGGCCGCAGCAGGAGTAGCTGCGTCGAAGGGGATCAGCAACTGGTGCCGAAGGTGCCCAGGAGCACGCTGAGGTCGGCGCCGTTGCAGAGTCCGTCGCCGTTGAAGTCGCCGAAGCCGGGGCCGGCGGCGGGCTGACCGAAGTTCGAGAGCAGCACGGAGAGGTCGGCCGCATCGATCATCAGGTCGCCGTTGGCGTCACCGGGGCAGCTGGGGGGCGGCGGGGGAGTGAACTCGTAGGCGCCCATATCGATGATCGGCGCGGTTCCGGCGCCGGTGTCGGCGGTGTTTGGGTCGTCGACGAAGCGGGGATTGCCGTCGAGATCGATGGTGGGGATGGGAGCGCCGGCGAGGGCGTTATTCGCAGCATCAATGCCGGGCGAGGCTGCGGTGGGGCGGAGGTCGCCCGAGGCGGTGTTGGCGAGGGCGGGGTTGGCGCTGATGTTGCCGGTGCCGCCGAGGATGTTCTGGACGCACGAGTAGGTGGCGGTCGCGACGTTGATCTGCTGGGCCAGGGCCTGCGAGGCGGCGGGGCCGGTGTTGAAGTAGACGATGGAGTTGGCGACGGTCGCGGTGCCGCCGGAGTTGTGAACGCCGGCGAAGTTGACGCTGGCGCGGTTGCCGACGATGGAGCAGTTACGGATCTGAGCGTTGGCGCTGGAGCCGACGAAGACGGCGCCGCCGCCGCCGGATCCGGTGGAGACGTTGTCGTAGAAGAGGCCGTTGCTCAGCAGGACGGTGCCGAGGCCGAAGGCCTCGACGCCGCCGGCGCGGGCGGCCTGGTTGGTGATGAACTGGCAGCGGTCAAAGCGCACGGTCTGGGCCGGGGCGGCGGGTACGAAGAAGTCAATGCCGCCGCCGAAGTTGGCGCCGAAGTTGTTGCGGATGATGCAATCTTCGAAGGACGGGCCGGCGGAGCGGACGTAGATGCCGCCGCCGCCGAAGCTGACGCGGTTGTTCTGGATGATGCAGTTGCGCACGCGACCGGCAGCACCGTTGAGGAAGATCAGGCCGCCGCCGCGATCGGTGTCGTTGGCGGAAGAACCGTTGGCGTTGCCCGAGCGGATGACAAAGCCGTCGATGAGGGCGGTGTTGTTGGCGGTGCCGCCGGAGACGACGTGGAAGCTGTTGTCGGCGAAGGCGCCGCCGCCGTCGTTGTCCAGGAGGTCGCCGGTCAGGGTGGCGACGTTGGCGCTCGGGTCGCGCTGCGTGAGGAGTGTCTCGGTGCCGGCGAAGCCGCCGTAGATCTCAACGCCGGACTTGAGGACGAAGAAGACCGAGCGGTTGGCGAGATCGGGCTTGTAGGTTCCGTCGGCGACCCAGATCTGGTCGCCGCTGGCGGCCGCGGTGAGGGCCTTCTGGAGTCCCAGCACGCCGTTGTAGGCGTTGCCCCAGGTGGTGCCGTTGTCGGCGCCGCCGACGAGGTTGGCGTCGACGAAGAGGGTTGCGGCACCGGCGTGAGCGCCGGACATGCAGAGGCCGCCGAGGAACAGGCCAACAGCGAAACGACAACGGCTCCGGGTCATGCGGGGCTCCTGCGCGGGCGGACGGTCCGTCACCCGCGCCGGCACACGCCGGGCTGGTCGGGGCGGATGGGTGTCGAAGGGGGTCTCTCTCACCTCGCTCGACGGGTGGGAGTGTAGCCCGGGTGAGCCGGATTGCCCGGGAGAAGTGGGGATCGGCCGTGTTTGGTCGCGGGGGTGGCGTCCGAGAACCGAACGGCCGTGATCAGGGGGTCGGGCCCAGCACCAGCAGCCGCGGCTCGGTCATGTCGTCGATGGCCGAGCGGACGCCCTCGCGCCCGAGCCCCGAGGCCTTCACGCCGCCGTAGGGCATGTGGTCCATGCGCCAGGTCGGGGCCTCGTTGACCATCACGCCCCCGACCTCCAGCTCGTCCCAGGCTTTGCGGATGCGCCCGATGTCGCGGCTGAAGAGGCCCGCCTGCAGCCCGAAGTCGCTGTCGTTCACGGCGGCGAGCGCCTCGTCGAAGGTGTCGTAGGCGTCGATGATCACCACGGGTCCGAAGACCTCGCGGCAGGAGATCATCGCGCGCGGATCGACGGTCGTGAGGACGGTAGGGTGGTACGTGTGGCCGGTGCGCGTGCCGCCGCAGAGCAGCCGTGCGCCGGCGTCGACGGCCTGGTTGACCCACTCCTGGACGCGCTGTGCTTCGCGCTCATCGATCATCGGTCCGACGACGATCCGTTCATCGCGCGGGTCGCCGACGGTCGTGGCGGTGGCGCGAGCGACGAGCCGTTCGGTGAGCGGCGCGAGGATGGACCGATGGGCGTAGATGCGCTGCACGCTGATGCAGCTCTGGCCCGAGACGCCGAAGGCGCCTGCGGCGAGCTTGGTCGCGGCGGTGTCCAAGTCGGCGGTGTCGTCGACGATGGCGGCCGCATTGCCTCCGAGCTCGAGGACAACCTTCTTCATGCCGGCTTTGGCGCGCAGGGCCCAGCCGACGGCGGGAGAGCCGGTGAAGCTGAGCAACCGAAAGCGCGGGTCCTCGCTGAACAATTCAAGTCCGTCTGCGTTCGGCGCGACGGGGAGGATCGACCACGATCCCTCGGGCAGGTTGCAGGAAGCGAGTATCTCGCCAAGCGCCAGCGCGGTGAGTGGCGTGCGAGGATCGGGCTTGGCGACCCATGGGCAGCCCGCGGCGATGGCCGGCCCAACCTTGTGAGCCAGCAGGTTGAGTGGGAAGTTGAACGGGAGGATAAAGCTGCAGGGGCCCACAGGGACGCGCTTGACGAGGCCTTCGTAGCCCTCGCCACGCGGGGCGAGGTCCATCGGGAGGTGCTCGCCGAGTTGGCGGCCGCATTCGGCAGCGCTGAAGCGGAAGGTGTCGATCGCGCGTGCGACCTCGGCGCGGGCGGCGGTGATGGGCTTGCCGACTTCGGTGACCAGGAGATCGGCAATGTGCGCGCTCCGCCGGGCGAGCTCGGCGGCGAGTTGTTCGAGGGCCGCCGCGCGACGGTGCGAGGGCCAGCGGCGGCAGGCTGTGGCGGCGGAGGCGGCGGCCGCGATGGCGCGGTCGATGTCGACGCGTGAGGCGGCGCAGACGGTGGCGGCGACGGCCCCGGTGCGCTTATCGGTGATGTCGAGGCTGGCGCCGCTGGTGACGGGGCGGCCGGCGAGGTAGAGGGCGCGTGGGGTGCTCATGCCGGATGATATTTCGCTGGGTGGTTCTCGGCGGAGGTTCGGCTAGGCTGGGTTCATGGCGCCGACGATGGTGGTCACGCACGAGTCCATGCTTCAGCACGATCCGTGCAGCGTCTACGCCGGGCACCCCGAGCAGCCCGAGCGGCTGCGGGCGGTGGTCGATGGGCTGCGGTCGTCGAGGCTTGCCGGGCTGGAGTGGCGTGCAGCGCGGGCGGCGGATCGCGGCTCGATCCTGCGCGTCCATGACGAGGCGTATGTGCGCGGGATCGAGGCGCTGCGCGGGCGTACGGCGGCGATCGACGCCGATACGGCGGTCTCGCCCGGCAGTGTCGATGCGGCGTACCTCGCGGCGGGGGCGGTGGTCCAGGCTGTGGAGGCGGTGGTCGGGGGTGAAGCAGCAAACGCGGTGGCGCTGGTGCGCCCGCCGGGGCATCACGCCGAGCGCGATCGGGCGATGGGGTTCTGCCTGTTCTCCAATGTCGCGGTGGGCGCTGCTCACGCGATCGGGGCGCTGGGGCTGGATCGCGTGCTCGTGATCGATTGGGATGTGCACCACGGCAACGGCACGCAGCACATCTTCGAGGATCGTGCCGACGTGATGGTGACCGGCCTGCACCAGTCGCCGCTGTGGCCGGGGACCGGCGCGGCCGAGGAGGCAGGTGTGGGCGCGGGGCGGGGGTTCACGGTGAACATCCCGCTGCCCGAGGGGATGGGCGACGGCGACTACGCCGAGGCGTTCCGGCGGATTGTGGTGCCGCGAGCCGACGAGTTCCGGCCGCAACTGGTGATCGTCAGCGCAGGCTTTGATGCGCACGCGCGCGATCCGCTTGCGGGGATGCGTGTGACGGAACGCGGGTTTGCATGGATGGCGGAGCAGGCACTGGCGATCGCCGTGCGGCACGCGAAAGGCCGGCTGGTGTTGGTGATGGAAGGGGGGTACGACCTCGCGGCCTTGGCATCGTCCTGTCGTGCCTGCGTGGGGGTGCTTCGGGGCGAGGCGGCGGCGGAAGTCGGGCACGCGTCGGCGGCGGGAGCCGTGGCGATCGAGGCTGTGCATCGCGTGCTCACATAGGTAGAATGTCCGTCAGTAAAACGTTTCACCTGGCCCCTGCACGCCGCCTGAGAGATGCTCCATGCCGCAGATCCGTTCCCGTGCCGTCGAGCGATACGAGCCCAAGGCCGATGCCGCGGCGATGGTGGCGAGCGGCCAGGCTCGGTTCACTGTGCTGACCCCGGCACTGGTGAGGATGGAGTTTGACCCCGAGGGACGGTTTGAGGACCGGGCGAGCTTCGCGTTCGTGAACCGCCGGCTGCCCGTGCCTGTGTTCACGGTGACGCGTCATGACGGGCGGCTGGTGATCCAGACGGAGATGCTCAAGCTGACCTACGTCGAGGGGTCGGGGGCGTTTGATGCGAAGAACCTGATGGTGCGTCTTGTGGTTGGCGGCGAGGAGGTGACGTGGACCCCGGGTACGCCGGACACGGGCAACCTCAAGGGGACCGTGCGGACGCTCGACGGCGTGTCGGGGTCGTGCCCGCTGGAGCCGGGGCTGCTGTCGCGCGACGGCTGGGTGGTAGTGGACGACTCGGCGCGTGTGCTGTTTGACGACCACGAGCACTGGCCGTGGGCGACGGCGCGCGAGAGTGCGAATCGCGGCGCCACAGACTGGTACTTCTTCGGTCACGGCCGGGACTACAAGGCGGCGCTTCGCGACTTTGTGGCGGTGGCAGGCCGGATTCCGGTCCCGCCACGGTACGTGCTTGGGGTGTGGTGGAGCCGGTACTGGGCGTACACGGATCAGGAGTTGAAGGACCTGGTGGCGCAGTTCGAGCGTCACGATGTGCCGCTGGATGTGCTGGTGATCGACATGGACTGGCACCTGGACGGATGGACGGGGTACACGTGGAACCCGCGGTATTTTCCCGATGCGGATGGGTTCCTCGGTTGGTGCCGCGAGAAAGGCCTGCGGACGACGCTGAACCTGCACCCGGCCGACGGCGTGGGCAAGCACGAGGCGCAGTTCCGCGCGATGGCGGCGGAGATGGGAGTCAACACGCGCGAGGTGTACCGCGTGCCCTTTGACTGCACGGACCGTGCGTTCGTGGAGGCGTACTTCAAGCTCCTGCACCATCCGATCGAGCGGCAGGGGGTCGACTTCTGGTGGATGGACTGGCAGCAGGGGCGTACGACGAAGATCCCGGGGCTGGATCCCTTGCCGTGGCTGAACTACCTGCACTGGACCGACATGGAGCGCGGGCCGGAGGAGCGGCTGGTGAAGGGGCGCGAGGACTACCGCCCCCTGATCTTCAGCCGCTGGGGCACGCTGGGAAACCATCGTTACCAGATCGGCTTCTCCGGCGACACGTACAACGACTGGGAGTCGCTGGCGTTCCAGCCGCCGTTCACGGCGACGGCCGCGAACGTTGGCTACGGCTACTGGAGCCACGACATCGGCGGCCATCAGCCGGGGCCGGTGGCGCCCGAGCTGTATGCGCGGTGGATCCAGTACGGAGTCTTTTCGCCGGTGTTGCGCACGCACGCGGGCAAACGGCCGGACGCCGAGCGACGGATCTGGGCGTTCCCCGAGCCGGTGTTCTCGATCGCGCGGGAGATGTTCCACCTGCGGTATGCGCTGGCGCCGTACGTCTACACGGCGTGCAGACTGGCGTACGACACGGGGGTCTCGCTCTGCCGCCCGATGTACTACGAGTGGCCGGAGCTGGAGGAGGCGTACGCCCGCGAGGCGCAGTACTTCTTCGGCGAAGATCTGGTGGCAGCGCCGGTGGCGCGCCCGGCGGACGCGGTGAGCGGGTGCGCCGAGGCGGACGTGTGGGTGCCGCCGGGGCGGTGGACGGAGTGGTTCACGGGCGCAACGTTTGATGGTGGTCAGGCGGGCGCTGTGATCCGGATGCTCGCGCCGCTGCACGAGTTCCCGCTCCTCGCGCGCGACGGCGCGGTGATACCCATGGCGCCGAGGTCGCCCCGGATCGGCCAGACGCCGGCGGACCCGCTGATCCTGGAGGTGTTCCCGGGGCAGAGTGGCTCAACGCGCGTGTACGAGGACGATGGGCTGACGCAGGGCTATCAGCGCGGCGCCTGCACCTGGACACCGGTCTCCCACCGCAGCGCGGGTGCGAACCGGCACATCACGATCGGTGCGGCCGAGGGTGCGTTCCCGGGCATGCTCAAGGAACGGCGCTACGAGATCCGCCTGCGTGAGAGCTGGCCCGCGGGCAGCGTGTCGGTGAACGGGCGGGCGTTGGAGCCGCTCTCGAGCGGGCAGACCAAATCGATGATGGCGGGATGGTGGTACGACGAGGCAAGGCTGGCTGTGGTGATTCGTACTCCGAGCATGCCTACATCCAAGGGTGTTGAGGTTGTTGTCGGTCCGGCGGCGCAGGGGATGGAGCTGGGCGACGGCGTGCTGCGGGCCGGGCTGCGCGGGCAGCTCAACCTGATCGACGAACTGGTCGCGTTGCTGGGCGATGCAGCGCCCAAGGGCCTCCGCGAGGCCGCGGCCATCCGCGGGCTGATCGCGACCGATCCACGGTCCGCGCACGATCGGGCCGCGGCGCTGCAGGAGGGCTGGTGGTCGCTGGTCGAGGCGGTGAACGGCTGTCACGCCGACTCGGCGGCCAAGGCGTCGGCGCTGGCGCGGCTGCTGGGGTTCTCCTGCCGCATGACGGTGAGCGGGGCCGGCGACGGCGAGCTGCAGGTGACGGCGGATGTCGCGTACGCGCCGCGGTTTGGGGGAGATCACGCGGTGAATGCGGCGATCGCCTTCGAGTGCGCGCCGTCGTGGACCGTGACGATGGCGGCGGGTGGTGCGGAGGAGCGGCTGGGAGTCGGCGATCACAGCCGGGCGCTGGCGCGGCTGAAGCCCGTGGGGCTGGCGCAGTTCGGGACGGTGTCGGCGAGTGTGACGGTGCGCGAGGACGGGGCGTCGTTCACGCTGGCGTCGCATGAGTCGGTGTACCCGTCGATCAGCGCGTGGTGGGTGATCGGTCCGTTCGAGTGCCCGCACAACCAGGAGCTCAGGCCGGTGTTCCCGCCGGAGCAGGGGGTCGATCTCAAGGCGAGCTACCCCGCGAAGCTGGGCAAGGCCGCACACTGGCAGCGTGTGGAGCGCCCGATGGCGCCCGGTGCGGACCCAAGGGGCGAGTTCTTCGTCGATCTCCAGAGGGTGCTCAAGGGGCCGCACGATCACGTGGTGGCCTACGCGCTGACGCACCTGCACAGCGACCGCGACACCGACGCGGTGCTGGCGATCGGATCCGACGACGGCGTGGTGGCGTGGCTCAACGGGGTCGAGGTGCACCGCAACCACATCCAGCGCGGCTACGCCACGCGCGAGGACAAAGTGGCGGTGCGCCTGCGCGCCGGGTCGAACACGCTCTTGCTGAAGATCGGCCAGGCCGAAGGCGGCTGGGGCTTCTGCGTGCACGTGGAAGATGCCAAGGGCCGCCCGCTGCCGGGCGTGCGCATCTCGCTTGAATCCTGAAGCGATTCACCGCAGAGACGCAGAGAACGCAGAGAGATCAGAACAGTTCACCACAGAGGCACAGAGGACACAGAGAAAGGGCCAGTGGGCAGTGGCCAGATGGCCAGTGGGGTTCAGGAGTTCAGGATCAGGTGCACGTGCTGACCGAATCTCCACACTGAATCACTCTCTGTGTTCTCTGTGCCGCTGTTGTGAACTGAATCCAACTCTGCGTTCTCTGCGTCTCTGCGGTGAATGATCAGATCAACCCGCGACTTTGGCCAGGACCGGGAGTCTGGAGCGGTCGGAGACCCAGACGCCGCCGGGCTTCTCGATGGTGACGGCAAAGAGTGTCGGTTTGACGACGTGCAGGTGCGGCTCGATCGGGACGACGACTTCTCCGTCGGACGTGACGTCAAAGACTCCGCCGTGGAGGGGGAATCGCTCGTCCTGATTCACATCGAAGATCCAGAGCTGGTACTGCTCTTTGGTGGGATCGTTGACAGGGAGCCCCTTGAAGACCATGTAGCCTTCCTGGCGCTGGGTGCTCCAGACGACCTCGCCGCCGGCGTCGGCGCCGTCGGGGGTGCTCCAAGGGACGCGGATCACATCGGGCGCGGATGAGGCGAGAATTGCCAGGCGCTGGTCGGCGGGGATCGTCAGCTCCCGATTGGCACGCGACGCGGAAAAGTGGAGCATGAGCGAGACGGCGGCAATGACCATCGCGGCCGCGGCAATGGGCCAGGCCAGGGTCGCCGTGCGTTTCGCGCCAGACTGCTGGACGGTGGACGCATCGATGCGGGCGATGACGTCCGGAGCGGAGGGGCGAGGCGCCGATTTCGCATCGGCGATCACACGTGCGGCATCGGCCTCGATGCGGGCCCGGAGGGATGCGGGGAGGGGTTCGGCCGCACGGCTGGCAGCGAGGAAGGCCAGATGGGCGGCCGCCGCGGCGATCTCAGCGCGCTCGCAGGCGCGTGCGGCCGCGAGGCCCGGGTCGGTCTGGTTGAGCAGGTCGGCGAGTTCGCCGTGCTCCGAAGGCGAGAGTCCGTCGAGCGCCAAGTCGGCAAGCAGCTCGTCGATCCGCGCGACGCGATCGTGAGGTGGGTGGCTCATGAGAGCCCCTCCCCCCCGGCGGCGTCACCGGTGTTCTGGTCTTCCAGCAGCTTGCGGATGCGGATCAGGCCGCGACGGGCGTGGGTCTTCACGGTGCCCAGCGGGAGACCAGTGGCCTTGGCGATCTTCTCGTGCGAGAGGCCCTGAAAAATCGAGAGACGCAGGACACGCTGCTGCTCGGTGCTGAGCTGGGTGAGCGCGGAGAGGGCGATGCCCGCTTCCTGGCTGAGTTCGACGCCGTCCAGCGGCGAGTCGATCTCGGCGGCGGCCGAGTCGGGGATGGTCGCCATCTCGGGCCGGCGTCCGGCGCGGCGGCGACGGTCGATGAGCCGCCGCCGGGCGATCATGGCGACGAAGGTGATCTCCGATGCAACGCCGGGGTCGAAGCGGGCGGCACTCTTCCAGAGATCGATGAAGATCTCCTGCACGGCGTCCTCGGCGTCGGCCTCGTTCCAGGTGAGTCGGCGGGCCAGGGACCACACCAGACCGCCGTAGCGGTCCATGAACTCGGAGACGGCGGCCTTGTCGCCGCGCGAAATGCGCGGCAGCAGCGGGGCGGGCTGCGCATCACGTGTTCCGGTTCGGTTCCCTGGCTGAACCTCACTCATGGGCCCGATCATAGCGGCCCGACGCGTGGGACGGGGTGTCGGACGCTCGCGGTAGGCGAGCGCTGCGGAACAGAGTTCGATCGTCAGTTGAGCCACCGCGTGCACCCCGGAGCGTGCGGCGTCGGCCGCCCGGACCGCCCACACCAGCCCCGACTGGGGCCGGCTCTCGCGGGCATGGACATCAGGAGTTCGGGGCGGGCGGCACGGCGGATTCGCGGTTATCCCCACCGCCTGGGGCTTTGGAGTCGAGGCGGGGGGGCGTAGACTCGTGGTGCGGCCGGGGGGCCGGCCCTGGGTGTCGGGGCTGTCGTGGCCGGTGGAGGTCGACCCATGCTCATCCTGCGTCGCGGTGGCCCGCTGATCTGTGCAACGATTGTGGCTGTGGCGGCGTTGTCGTCGGGGCCGGTTGCCCGATCGTCGCAGTCCGACCCGAACCCCGCGGTGCAGGTCCGCGAACTGTCGGCGGAGGAGCAGCGCTGGCTGGATCGGCGCGTGCCGCAGGACGAACGCGAGACCCTTGACGCGGCTCGCGGCTACGCGCCCGGAGTGCCTGCTGCCGGGGCGTTCTGGGTTGGGGGCGAAGCACCCCAGACCTTTGAATCTCTGCGGGGCAAAGTGGTGGTGGTGCAGAGCTGGACGCACGCCAACGAGCCGGGTCGCTCAGCGCTGACTCGAACGCTGGAGATTCTCAAAACGATCGACGATCCGGACGTGAAGGTGGTCGCGCTGCACACGCCCGACGGCGCCGCGGCGGCCAAGAGCTACATCGAGAAGCGTTCCCTTGGTGCGCCGGTACTGGTCGACCCCGATGGGGCGTTCTGCGATGCGCTTGGGGTCTACAAGCGTCCGGTGACGCTGATCCTGGATCGTTCGGGGGCGGTGCGATACACGGGCGTCTCGCTGGGCGGCCTCAGGCCGGCCCTGCAGGCGCTGCTGCTGGAGGCGCCGCCAGCGGCCGATGCGCCGCTGCCGCCGGCGCTGCCGGCACGCGCCGAGGGAGGCGAATCGCAGCAGGAGGCCGCGCCGGCCGCGAAGTCGGCGTTCCCGCCGATCGCGGGTCAGGTGAGCGCGAATGATCTCCGCGGCAAGAAAGGCCCGCCGATCAAGGTGGGCCAGTGGCTGACGAGCGAGCCGAGCACCGAGGGCAAGGTGGTGATGGTCGAGTTCTGGGCGACGTGGTGCGGGCCGTGCCTGCGATCGATCCCGCACCTGAACAAGCTTCACGACCGCCACCGCGAGAAGATGGTCATCATCGGCGTCTCGGACGAGGATGCCGCCACGGTCCGGGCGTTCATGCAGAAGACGCGGTTCAACTACACCGTGGCGATCGACCAGCGCCGCACCATCATCAACGCGGTGAAACCCAGGGGCATCCCGCACACGATCATCATGAGCCCCGACGGCATCGTGCGCTGGCAGGGCAACCCGCTGTCGCTCGAGGATCGGACGGTCGAGCAGATCATCAACGCGAGCAACGTGGGCGCCGGATCGGGCGCCAAGCGCTGGAAGACGTGAGCCGGCTCAGCGGTCGTCGGCAGCGGTCGGAACATCACCGTCGAGGATGAACGTCTGACTGGTGCGCTCGACGACCAGGCCGAAGACGCGGACTTCCTCGTTGAAGTGCTCCATCACGGGTCCTACGCCCGGAACGTGCCAGCGGTCGGTAGTGCGCAGGATGCGGGCATTCTTGAGGTTGGCGCGGAAGACCGAGCGGACCCGCGCCGTCTCAACGCTGCGCCCCGCGAGCGACAGGTCCTGCTGAGCCACAAGGGTCGTTTCCAGCGTGACCGTGCCCTGCTCCTTCGGGCGTCCACGCTCGTCGGTGACCTTCATGCTGACCGTCTGGGTGAACGGTGCCCCGGGTTCGAGCACGGTGGGGAACACCACCAGCGGCGGATCGAAGATCGAGAAAACGCGGCGCTCGGGGTTCAGCATGATCCCCATAACGATCAGGCCGCTGCCGGCTCTGGTCCAGACCCGCGTGTTGCGCGGCGTCGCTTCGGCATCAACGGTCCAGACAAGGCAGGTGTGATCGCCGGGCTGCGCGACCGGAGGCAACGCGCCCAGACGGTCGCACGCGGTGAAGGTCAGTGCGGCCGGCTGCCCCGCATCCTGGCCGTCGGTGATGCGGTACGTGAGCGTGGCGGGTTCACCCGCTCGGACCTGGGGGTAGGCGTCGTTGGCGGTCAAGGGTGCGATGGGCGGGCGCTCCGGGCCCAGCGGTCCGTTCGGCCCGGCCACCGGCGTGCTGGCGCCCGAGCAGCCGGCCGCCAGCACGATGGCGAGAAGGCCCACGGCCGCAGTGCCTCGCATCAGTGTGCGGGCCCAAGGACCGCTGGCGGTGTCTGGCTGTTGTGCCGGTGTCATGCCAGAGCGTAGCCCCCGGCCGCCGTTCGGGGAACTGCGGCCGGTGAGTCGATATACACTCTGAACATGACTCCCGGCCTCCCATACGCCCGCAGGGCGATTCGTTGCATGGTCCACGGCGTCTCCATGGCGTCCGTGGTGTCGCTGCTGGGTTGCGATACCGCGCCCCCGAGCCCCGGCAACCAGCCCAACAGCGTGATCGGCCTGTTCGCGCCCCCCACGCCCCAGGAGGCTGCGGCGTGGGCGACCGATCCCTACAGCGCCGATCGGCGCTTCCGGGGCATCCTGCTGCTGGCCAATGCTCAGTGGGGCGGTGAGCCGGTGTATGTCGAGGTCTACGAGGCGGCGTTGAACGACGGCGACCCGAGTGTGCGGGCCATCGCGGCCCGGGCCCTGGGGCTGCACGGCTCGTCGCGCCACGCCGCGAGGATCGCCGTCGAGCTCAAGGCCGACGACCGGCTGCTGCGGTGGGAGAGCGCGCGGGCGTTGCAGCGGCTGCACGACCCCGAGGTGGTGCCCCTGCTGATCGAGCGGCTGGAGGAAGATGTCGAGCCCGAGCCGTCGGTGCGGACGGCGATCGCGCACGCGCTGGGGCAGTACCGCGAGCGCCGCGTCGTGGATGCGCTGATCGCGGCGCTCGACGATCGCGACCTGGCGGTGAACGACGCGGCCCGCTCTTCGCTGCAGGTGCTCACGGGCGAGGACCACGGGCTGGAGGTCCGCGACTGGGTCGCGTGGACCAAGACCACCGACGATGTCTTCGCCGGCGCCACAACCTTTGAGTACCCGATCTTTTATCGGAGCCGCGTGTGGTGGGAGTGGCCGATGGTCTGGTTCAGCCCGCCCAACGAGCGGCCCGGCACGCCGGTTGGACTGGTGGCGCAGGATGTGCCGCTGGCCGACGAGGACGCCGACGAATCATCGGACCCGGGCGGCGCATCGATACGAAACTAGAGCCATGAGAGCGCTCCGTTACGAAGGGCCGTCGCGCGGCGTCGTGCTCGCGAAGGCGGCCGCAGCGCCAGAACCACCGCCGGGCGAAGCCCTGATCCGCCCGCGACGGGTAGCGATCAGCTCGACCGATCTGGCCATTGCGCGCGCCGGTGGCCCGGGAGGTGCGCCGATCACGCTCGGGCACGAGTTTGTCGGCGTCGTGGAGCGCGTCACGCCCCCGGTCCCCCCGGCCTCTGGCGCCGCTTCGACGCGCGCGGTCGACGATCCGCGGCTGCTCGTCGGCAAGCGTGTCGTCGGTTCCACGAGCGCTGTCTGCGGCCGGTGTGACCTGTGCCGGCGCGGGCTGTCGAACCACTGCCGCGAACGGACGGTGCTGGGGGTCCACGGTCGCGACGGGTGCTTCGCGGACCAGTTCTGCCTGCCGATCGCGAATCTGACGGTGGTGCCCGACCAGCTCGACGACGATCATGCGGTCTTCGCCGAACCGCTGGCGTCGGCGCTGCACGCGTCGCAGCAGGTGCGGATCGAGGGGCGGCCGTACGTCACGGTGCTGGGCGACGGCGCGATCGCGCTGCTGTGCGCCCAGGTGATGAGCCGCATGAATGCGTCGGTGCGTGTGCTGGGCTCGAGCCCGTCGCGCATGGCGTTGTGTGAACGATGGGGCGTCAAGCATCGGCCGCTGGAAGAGGCGGGTCGCCGAGCGGATCAGGACCTTGTGATCGTGTGCACCCAGGCGACGCGCGGGCTCGCGCTAGCGCTCGAGCTGGTGCGACCCAGGGGGACGGTCCTGCTCAAGAGCGGCCTGTCGGCCGGCGCGGGGCTGGATGTGCCTGTGGACCTCACGCCAATCGTCACGAACGAGATCGAGATCGTGGGCAGCCGCTGCGGCCGGATCTCAGAGGCGATCACGGTGCTGCAGCGCGGCACGGTGGATGTCGTGAGCCTCATCACCCGGCGCAGCAAACTCGACGATGGCGAGCGCGCGATGCGGCTGGCGGAGGAGCCCGAGCAGTTGAAGGTTGTGATGGACGTTTGAAAAACTCAAAGCTCAAAGCTCAAAACTCAAATAGAGCTAAACCCGGTAAACTTCTGCATTTGAGCTTTGAGCTTTGAGATTTGAGCCTTACCCCACCTGCACCAGCCCCGCCGCCACCAATCCGCCCAGCACGATGCACAGCGCCAGCCGGTACCACCCGAAGGGCGCCAGCCCGTGGCGGTTGAGGAAGCCGACGAGCCACTTCACGGCGATCGCGGCCGAGACCGTGGCGACCGCCGTGCCCAGCAGGATGTTGGACCAGCCGAGCTGATCGAACATGTTGGGCGTTCCGGCTTGGTCGGCTTCGTACACGTTTTTGAACAGCCGGTACAGGCAGGCGGCGCCCAGTGTGGGCAGCCCCAGCAGGAAGCTGAACTCCGCGGCATCCTTGGGCTTCAGGCCGGTCATCATGCCGCCGGCGATGGTCATCATCGAGCGCGAGGTGCCGGGCCACATCGCGACGCACTGCAGCAGGCCGATCACAAGGGCGCGGCGCCAGGGCAACTGATCGAGGGTGAGTTCGACCTGCCGACCGGGGGTGTCGGGGTCAAGGTCGGGGGCCGCTGGGTCGGTGAGCCGTCGGCGGCGTCGCTTGTCCAGCCAGATCATCCAGACACCGCCCAGGGCCAGCGCCGCCAGGACGGGCCCGGTGTGGAAGAGGTAGGCGTCGATGTAGTCGTTGAGCAGCAGTCCCAGCACAGCGGCGGGGAGGAAGGCGACGATGAGGTTGATCGTCAGCCGCCGCCCGGCGGCGCGCTGGTCGGGCTCCATGCTCCCCGGCAGGATCGACCGCACGCACTGCAGCACCCGTGGCCAGTAGAGCCCCAGCACGGCGAGAATCGCGCCGCCCTGAATGACGATGGCAAAGTCGTCGACAGCGCGCTTCATCTCGGGGTCGCGGGTGAGCCCTAGCAGCCCAGACGCGATGATCAGGTGCCCGGTCGAACTGACCGGCAGGAACTCGGTGATGCCTTCGACAAGGCCCAGGATGATCGCGTCGAGTAAGCTCATAAAGCGAAAAGCGATAAAGCGATAAAGCGATAAAACTGAAACAGATGCCGCATCGATGGGGTCATGGCGTGGGGCGCGTGCGCTTCAGAATTGTTCCGATGATCTTCTGGAGTTCGTCGCACTCAACCTCCAGATCGGCCAGTCTGCTCGCCTGAATCCAGCCTTGTTTGGCGATCAGGCGAAGCCAGAAGCGGGTTTCGGCAAGTTCCTTGGCCGCGATGCTGAGGCACTTGCGGAAGTCCGCGCGGCTCATGGCCTCATCGGCTTCCCAGGTGTTTGCCCCGACGGAGGTACCAGCCCCGATCACCTGGTCAACGATCCGCCCGATCCGTCGGTCGTCCGGCAACGCCATGGCCAGGTGAACGATCCGGTTGGCGAATTCCTCCGTGCGCTCCAGGAACTCAGCCTTCAGCCGCCCCATGCCGCCATTCTCCCAGCCAGGCCGCAGCAGTTCTGATTTCTCGCTTTATCGCTTTATCGCTTTTCACTTTCTCAGGCGTAGCGGATCCACTTGAGCAGCCCCATCAGGCTCGGGGGCTTGCCGTACATCAGGACGCCGACGCGGAAGATCTTGGCCGCCGCCCAGACCACGATGCCCACGCCGATGAACCCGACGATCGAGGTCGCGATCAGCTCCCAGAGGGGCACGGGAACCGACGGCTGGCTGAGGCGCATGACCATCGCGTAGGGCGTTGTGGGCGGGAAGAAACTGGCGACGCGGGCCAGCAGGCTGCTTGGGTTCTGCATGATCGGGAAGATCAGCAGGAAGGGGAGGATGATCGAGATGGTGATGGGGGTGTAGAGCGCCTGGGCCTCGCGGATCTCGGTCACCGCCGAACCGACGGCGAGCATGAGCGAGCCGAGGAACGCGTAGGCCATGATGAAGTAGAGCACGGCCCACGGCAGGATGTTCATCGGGATCCCTGCCAGAGCATCGAAGCGCTTGGCCACCGCCAGACCGACGGCGCCGTAGATCGCCAGCACCGCGAGCCCGACCAGCCCCTGGCCAATGAGCTTGCCGAGCAGGATCTCCTTGGGCGACGCGGCCGAGAGGATCACCTCCATGACGCGCGAGCCCTTCTCTTCAAGGGTGCCCATCATCAGGTACTGGCCGCCGGTCATGGTCGCGATGTAGATGAGCATCATGAACACGAAGGGCAGGATGCGCCCGACAACGTCGTTGCTCTTCTGTTCACCTTTGGAGGTGATGACGATCGAATCAGCCTGCGGACGCGAGGCCTGGAGGCGGGCGACGGTCTCGGGGTCGATGCCGGCGCGCTTGAAGCGCTGGGTCTGGATTACAGAGCTGATCGTCGAGCGGAGCTGGTCGGCGTGATCAGGGCGGAGCTTGGTGCCCTGGATGAACTCGAACGTGCCAGGCCCGCCGCCGGCGCTCTCGGGCTGCTTGACGGGCTTGCCGTCCTCGTCCACGACCGGGGGCGGACGATCCTGGAGCGAGCCCTCGGTGACCTTGACGACCGCGAGCACTTCGTCGCTCAGGGCCCGCTGGCGCTGGGCGGCCATGTCGGAATCGGGGGCGATGGTCTCGACGATCACCTCCGCAGGGATGCCGATGCCCATCATGTTCATCGCGGTCTGCGTCATCGCCTTGACCTGCTGGTCGCTCGCTGCGCCGGGGAACTTGTCGCGATTCGCCTCGACGGCCTCCTCGACCGCTTTGGCCTGGGCTTCGGCGCGCCGCCGGGCCTCTTCGATGTCAAAGGCCTTCTCCAATGCCGCGGCCACGGTTCCCCCTTCGGAGGAGTCAGCGACCACCAGGGTCCCTTTCAGCGGAGGCTTGTCGAACTTGATAGCGCTGACGGCGATCATGATCGCCCAGATCACCATCGGGAAGACGACGGCCCCGAACAGGAATGCGCGGGTCAGGGCCGTCGAGCGGAACTCACGAGACGCCACCGTCCCGACTTTCTTGAGACTCAGATCACGCATCGGCGTTCACCTCGCTGCCGGCGGTCCCGGCGCTCTCGCTGAGCATCGCGCGCAGCACATCCTCGGAGTCCCCGGGGTCGACCAGGTGGACGAACACATCCTCCAGCGTCGCCCGGCGGAGCTCGACGCGCCGAACGGGCATCGCCTCGACGATCGACGCCATCACGCGCTGCGGGTCGGTCCCGTCGTCCAGACGCACCTCGACCGTGCCGCGCTGCCCGGCGTGCATCGTGCCGCGCACCCCCGCGATGGCGCGCAGGCGATCAGTCGGATCCCCGATGCTCTCGGCGGCCTCGACGACGATCGTCTTGGGATCGAACTGGCCGCGGATCTCGTCGATCGAGCCGTCGAGGATCTTCTTGCCCTTGTTGATCATGAAAATGCGGGTGCAGAGCTGCTCGGCCGAGTGCAGCACGTGGGTCGAGAAGATGATCGTCTTG
>SXGQ01412957.1_pt1 | contig 23883 bp, 17 predicted proteins | sample 3178371 | NCBI WGS metagenome assembly SXGQ01 (sample SAMN11356859, study PRJNA531348) | freshwater metagenome | isolation source: freshwater sample F1-20 | place: China: Fuxian Lake, Yuxi | collected 2017-12-25 | reverse complement strand
CGGGCCGTGCGGGAGCGTCGTCTCGTACGTGGAATGCGCGGCGAGATACGCACGCGCCGCAGTCACCAGCGAAGCGCGCGCATTGTGCGTGCGCGGGACCGCCGTGCTGCCCTGCTCAAAACCCGCCGCCTGCCAGCCCGCGTTTGCCGACTTGCCGTGGACGCATTCAATGATCTTGCGATACCCCTCCAGCCACGTTTTCACCGTCGTCTCGCTCAGCGTCACCATCGCCGATTCCGCCGCCTGACTCGCCCCGACGCATTCGCGGTAAACGAGCTGGCTGCCCTTGTTTGCCGCACTGCCCTCGGTGGCGTTCGCGTCGCCGTCGAGTTTCTTAATGGCTGCATCCATCGCAGCCGGCAGATGTTTGGTAAGCCCCACACTCGCTCCGTGGGCGATCTGCCCGGCTAATATGCGGCGGGCAAGTGCGGTGAGGACGTTTCGGTTGGTAGGTGTTGCGTTTGAACTCATGGTCTTGTGTTTGTGTTTAGGTTTAGGAAAAGCACCCTCCACCGGCGGCGGGATGACGTAGCCCGGATCGCCCGGCTCCAGCACATAAGACGGGTCGCCCCACCGAGCGTTCGGGTCATCAAATCGCGTCCCGTCGTCCCACCGAATCGGTCTCATCGCCCCGTCCCTCCTTTTGCCGTCCCGACGGCTGGGAAAACGCCGGCTTTTGACCCAAAAACGGCCTCTGCAAAGCGGTGCCGGAGCCTCCGGAAGCGGTTTGTCGTGACAACGGAACGGTGCCGGAGCCTCCGGAAGCGGTTTGTAGCGACAACGAAGCGGTCCCGGAGGCTCCGGAAGCGGTTTGTAGCGACAACGGAGCGGTCCCGGAGGCTCCGGAAGCGGTTTGTAGCGACAACGAAGCGGTCCCGGAGGCTCCGGAGGCCGTTTGTAGCGACAACGAAGCAGACCCGGACGCTCCGGAAGCGGTTTGTTGTGACGACAAAGCATACCGCGACAGCCACTTCCCTCCGAGAACCCCGTAAATCACGGGTTTTCCCGCCATTTCCCCCCACACAACCCCGCGTCCAGACTGTCAACACGGCTTGCATATCGGAAAAATAGCCCATTTTTTCCATCTGCAAGGTCCAAGGAGGTGAAATTTTTGTCATGCAAACCGCCCCTTCCGCGAGCGCCATCCAAGCCTTTAACGCGGGATCATTTCCACGAAGCTTTCCGCCCCCATGCGAGCAGATACCCACATTTCTATTGCCCCATCCCGCCCGCAGCGGCAAAACCAACCCCCATGGACGCCTCAACCCATGCTATCCCAACAAATCCGTCGCCTATAAAGCCGGAGCACGAACATGCGGATTTGTGCGTGATCCAGTAGTTCGGCGTTGCTACGCGCATCCCGAGCAATTGAAGCCAAACAATCAACCTGTGAATCAACCCAAACCGTGAACAGCGAGACCTCAATGACGTTTCGCCCCAGAGACCGAGTGCTTTATGGCAGCTTCGCCTGCTACGCCGCCGCCACTGTTGTTCTTTGTGCGCTATCCTACGGTTCCATTATGGGCTATGTCGCACTCGGCACCATTGCCCCCGGCATTGCGCTGCTCGCACTAATAGGATTTCAGGTGAGCGCGCGTCCCCGTTGTTCCGCACTTGCTTTCTGCCTCGTTTTCGCCGGTCTGCTTGGGGTTGCCTTTGTGGTTCTCTACATCGCAGCAGCAGCATCTGCCTCAGTATGACGACGCACACCCAATTCCCAAAAGCCGCAACGCCGAACAAGGCGCGGCTGGTCAACCGCTGGGGTTCCCTTCAGCCTCTGACGTCCTCTCTAACTCAAACCTCAACCCTGCTTCCGACGTGCGCCGCCACCCCAGCGGTGCCAGCGCTTGAGTCGTTCGGCATCGCTAAGCGTTTCCTGTGAACCAAGTCCTCAAATACTTTTTCCTGTGCATCGCTATCCTCTCGTTGCTGAGTTTTTCCGGCTGCGAGGCTATTCGCGAGCACAGCGAGTGGCGCGAGCATCGGCGCAGCGACAGCTACGCACTAGGACTTATCTACGCGCGGCGTCCAGCACTTCGGGGAGAGACCCTTTCCGTCCAAAAAGCCCATTGGAGAGCCGAAAGTTCTCTCGAGCAGGCGTCTTATTTCTACGCACTTGTTCGCTTTGATTCCGACCCCGACTCCCATTATCGCATCATCATCGTCGAGCAACGCATTCCGCATCCTGGCTCACAGCCAATCGTCACGCTCCGAGATGGCTTTGCCCGCGATTACTGGCACCACCGCAACGAGTATGTTCGCGAGCGTCGTCACGTCATCCTCAGCCCGCGCAACAATGAACCACACTCAAAGTAACGCCCCGCGTGGCTGAGCTTGGACGTTGTGCAGAGCAACCATGAGAACCTACCGACACTTCCATTTCCATTCGGATGCAGAACTTGATCGCATAGTCGCTGAGAGATTCAGCGTCTCGCTGATGAGTGATTCAAAGTGGGAACGCCTCATCGACTGTCTTACAGACACCTTTCCCGACGGCATCCACGTGACCTACAAATTGATCCACAATGAGACCATTTACTGGACCGCCTTTGTCACATCGGACTTCAAGCCTTTTTTTGAGGAGCCGACACTATACAAAGAGGTCGAGTGGATCGAGTTTCCCCACAAGTATGAAGACTATGTGGACGTAAACAACCATAAGGCGGGCAAAAGGCTCTATGACCAAGATGTCTGCGCTATTGAGCGTGAGATACAGCGAATTGGATCCTTCGAATTGCAGCACCTGCCCACCGGACTAAGGCTGCACGCGTATAAATGACACGCGCAACAATGAACCACACTCAAAGGAGCGCCCCACGGCAAACCTGCGCAATGAACCACTACCAACGCTCTGATGATTGATCCGCTTGTTTTTCTCGCATGCAGCGGCCCGGGAGCTGCGAACGCCATCGCCAAGAGCGATTCGATCGGCGACTACTGCGCCGGTTTTGCGGCGCTGGTTACGTTGGCGCTATACCTCCTGTGTTTGCGCCGCAACGGCAAAGCGTGGCCAGCGTATGCGGGCAGTTTTCTTTTGCTCCTTCATCCGGCCTGGACAGTCAGCTCCCGCGGTGGCGACTGTGGTCTCTTCAAACGAGATGCTTCGTATTTCGTCTCTTTCGTATTTGTCGCCTTTCTCGTTTTTCAGCTCTATGTGTCCCGTCCCAACAACCGCAATCCGTGACCGCATGCCGTGGATGCGCAGCTTCGTGATCCCGTTGTCGCAACAATGAACCACACTCAAATTAGCGCCACACTCTCCATGTCGCCCGCTACTCGACTGGCGAAAATGGCCGGTCGGATTGGGGGGAGTTAGGCCACTTCGTATGCCTTGGCGCGTTTCATTCGAGATGTGGGGAGCGGATTTCAGACCGAGTCGTGTTCCCTTCCAGTTCACTGAGCAGCACGACCCCGGAACGATTGGCACACGTTACCGCTATCGTGGACTGCCCATGCCCTACGGTTCGGCGAGCTACGTTGTTCCGCCATCTGTTCCAAATGCCGAGCGCATCAGACATGTCGTGCAGACGATCGAGCCGGTTCTTCCAGCCATCCGCGCGGCTGGGGCTACCGACTGCCACATCAGCATCGGTCGCTTTTACTACGCGCAGTGCAATGAGGAGTATTCGCTGGAGGAGTTGCAGTTGATTGCCCGCCTTGGCTGCGGGTTCGCGTATTCTGCTTACAGTGTGAGCGAGGACGAGGAGAGAGAGTTGGAGCAGGAGTATGAGACATTCAAACCCGTGGTCTAACCATCCACTGCCTATGAACCGGCCATCGCGTCGCGGTTGCAATCATGGTCACCTGCGGGCCGGGTCGCTGAGCTTGGGGGCGTTAGGCCGCTCGACCACGCCATGAGTCTCGCAGTCCAGACATATCCGGTGATGCCCACCCGGCCCTGTAGCTTTTGTCTTTGCTTTCAGGGAGGCAGTGTCTTTGCCGACTTCGACACGGACGATGCCGGGATTGTCTCGCTCCGCAGGATTTCATTCGACGGTTATGGCTGCTGCCACGTGGAGTCCCCCTTGAGGATGGGTTCAGGCGATTCCCGTTTGCTTTTGGATGCGATTGCTCGCGGCGAGCTTGAGAGCGTTCAGGTCGAGGAGGTCTTGCGGAGATACTTTCGCCAGAGCAAGGACGTGATTTGGAGTGAGGCTTTGGCAGAGCATGATTTACTTTGACCCATGACGACGCGGCCTAATCAGACAGGACGACAAGGCAGAAGGCTCGACGGGCGGAAGCGCGGCTTGCATTGCGGAGGCGGGTGGGTAGGGTCCGTGCCTCATGTTCAGTCTGCTCGCCGATAAACTTCAGGACGTTTTCCGCAACCTCTCGGGAAAGGGGAAGCGGATCAGGCGACAAAAAACGAACAGAATCACGTTTTCAGCACACCCAAACCAGTGAGTTGACGCCCTGCAGGACTTCGACCATTTTCCGCGCATGAGCACACTCGCCGAGATTGAATCTGCAGCGGATGAATTATCCCCGGAAGAACTCAAAAAGCTGCTTTTGCATGTCGCTGAACGTTTGGAGCGTGCATCGCAACCTTCTATTTCCAAGCCGCGTGTGGCGGGGCTGCATCCGGGTGCAATTGTGATGGCAGCGGATTTTGACGCGCCGCTTCCTGATGAATTCTGGCTGGGTAGAGACGCATGAAGTTGTTACTCGATGTCCATGCTTTTGTGTGGTGGGACGCGAATGACCCGAAGCTATCGCGCAAGGCATTGGCGGCGATGCTCTCGCCAGATAATTCGCTGCATTTCAGTCTCGCGAATGTGTGGGAGATGCAAATCAAAATGCAGCTCGGCAAGATGGAGTTGAGGATGCCGCTTGATGATTTGCTGCGCGATCACGAGTCCCGCAATGGGCTGCTCATCGATCCCATCAGCCGCGCCGACATTCTCGCGCTTTCATCGCTACCGCCGCATCATCGCGATCCGTTTGACCGGATTCTGATCGCGCAGGCAAAACGGGGAGGATACCAACTTGTGACGTGCGACCCTGAGATTGCGAAATACGATGTGGAGGTTTTGTGGTGAGGACGGCACGCGCAACTTGCCAACGCCACTGCCGTCGCTAGTGTCCGCGCCTCATGTTCAGTCTGCTCGCCGATAAACTTCAGGACGTTTTCCGCAATCTGTCGGGAAAGGGGAAGATTTCCGAATCGAACGTCACCGATGCGCTGCGCGAAGTGCGCATGGCGTTGCTGGAGGCCGATGTGCACTTTCAGGTGGCGAAGGATTTCATCGCCCGGGTGAAGGAGCAGGCGCTCGGCGAGGCGGTGCTGAAGTCGGTGACGCCCGGCCAGCAGATCGTCAAAATCTTTCACGATGAACTCACGCGCCTGCTGGGCGGTGGTGCATCGGAGCTGAATCTCACGGCGCCCGCGCGCATCCTCATCGTAGGCCTGAACGGTGCGGGCAAGACGACGACGTGCGGCAAGCTGGCGAACTGGTTGCGCAAGCAGGGCAAGGCGCCGGCGCTGGTGGCGTGCGACCTTTACCGGCCTGCAGCCATCGAGCAGCTCGCGACGCTCGGACGGCAGCTCAACGTGCCCGTTTTCACGCCCACGCCGGGCGAGACGAATGTGCTCGTCGCCGCGAAGGCCGCGCTGCAATGGCTCTCGCAGACGCCGCACAATGTGGTGATTTTCGACACGGCGGGCCGGCAGGAAATCGACGAGGCGCTGATCAAGGAAGTGCAGCAGCTCAAGGAAATGCTGCAGCCGCAGGAAGTCCTGCTCGTGGCCGATGCGGCGACGGGACAGCAGGCGGTGAGCGTGGCGACGCATTTCCACGAAGCGCTGCAAATCACGGGTCTCATCCTCACGAAACTCGACGGCGACGCCCGCGGTGGTGCGGCGCTTTCAATGCGCGAGGTCACGAAGCAGCCGATCAAATTCGCCGGTCACGGCGAGAAGATGGACGCCTTCGAGGTGTTCCATCCCGACCGTCTCGCCGGGCGAATCCTGGGAATGGGCGACATCGTCACGCTCGTGGAAAGCGCCGCTGCGGCCATTGATGAAGCGGACGCGAAGCGGATGGAGGAGCGGATGCGGAGGGCGGAATTCGACCTCAACGACTTCCTCGAACTGTTCTCGATGATGAAGAAGCTCGGTCCGATGGAAAAAATCCTTGGCATGTTGCCGGGGATGGGTAAGCTCGGCGATCTTCAAATTGACGAGAGGCAGCTCTCGCGACCCAAAGCCATTGTTCAATCGATGACTTTTGAGGAGCGGGCGAAGCCGGACATCCTGAATGCCCGGAGGCGCCAGCGAATCGCACGCGGGAGCGGCACGACCGTCACAGAAGTAAACGAAATAATCTCGCGCTTCAATGAGATGCGCAAGATGATGAAACAGATGCCTCGGTTGCAAAAGATGATGACCCGTTCCAAGGGGAAAAGTCTTTTTGGCCGGGGCTAAATTTTCAACAATAACCTAAGCATAACAGTAACTATGGTCGTCATCCGACTCCGCCGCGAAGGCACAAAGAATACACCCTACTACAAGGTAGTGGTCGCAGATCAACGCAGTCCGCGTGATGGGAAGTTCATCGAAATCATCGGGAACTACGATCCCAAGAAGACGGGCTTGAACGCGAACATCGACCTCGCCCGCGTGGACTACTGGGTGAAGAGTGGTGCCCAGCCGAGCGATACCGTGCGCAGCCTCGTCAAGAAGGTGCGCAAGGCTGCCGCAGCTGCGTAAGACGCTGCGCAAACGCGCAGTTTCGCCCCAAAATTAGATTTCCGGGTGCCGGAAGCGGGAACATACCTGCTTCCGGCATTCCGCGCTTTACGAACCGCCAACTGACAAGGTAGGTAGCCATCACCATGGAACGCTTCCTAGATTACGTCCTCCGCCACCTCATCGAATACCCTGCCGAAATGGTCATTCTAAAGGAGGAGGCACCCAAGCGCATCGTCTTTAAACTTCAGTTGGCGAAGTCCGATGTAGGCAAGGTCGTCGGCAAAGGAGGCTCGACGATTCAAGCCCTCCGCAATCTCCTCGCAGCCGCGGGAGCAAAGCGGGGCGAGAAGGTCTTCCTCGATATCGTCGAAGAAGCTCCGTGATTGGAGCGCGGGCAGCCCATCGCATGAGTGACGCTGCCCGGTAGTTCTCCCCCCACTCTATCACCTCCGGACAATGCCGCACAACCATCACACCTTTGCGGACCGCCAACGCGTCGGCGACAAGTCCACGGGCTCCCGTCGCGTGGACGGCGAAGACGGACCAGCGTTGTTTAGGTTCGCATTGCGGTCGCGCATCGCGAAGGACGCAATTTACGCAGAAGCAATCATGACGAATCCACGCTGCCGGCGAGCCTGATTTCTGCTTTCAAAATCGTCACAAAAATGTCCGCGACCGGAGTGCAAAATGCTCCAATATACCGGACGTCACCATCAACCCCGACCCATGAAACTCTTGAAGAACCGCATCACCATCGCCGTCGCGTGCACCATCGCCGCAGTCTATTTCTGGCCCACAACGCCTGAGTCCGCACCACGGACTGCGACAGTGCAAACGCAGCAGGCGGCTCCCGCAGTCGAACCGGTTGCGGTGACGAACACACAGACACCGCAAGTCGCACCAAGCGACGCGGGCGCGCTCACGATGACCGCCGAGGCTGCAGCCGCGATTCCGCGGGATGCGAATTTTTCAAAAATCATCGCCTTCAACAACTGGGCACAGCGCTGGAAATCCGCCGATGCCGGCACCCGCGCGACGATGGAGGCGGAGGGTGTGAAACTCGCGACGGAGCGGCGTCCGGAAATGAAGGCGTTGATTGTGAAGAGCCCGCGCATGGCGCTCGACCACGCAGTTCCGCGCGTCATTTTGCAGGACCTCCCGGAATCCATTACTGCGCACCTCGAGAAGCCGGTCGGCGCAACGGGCAACCTCAACGTCTATCGCGGGCGCCCGCAAGGCCCTGTGCCGGACGGGACCGAACTGACACTGCGCTACTTTGAAACGGCCGATGGAAAGAGCTACAAGGCCCGCGTCTCCGAAGACCTGGAGACACTGAACTCCGCGAAATCCGTAGCGCTGCAAGGCGTGGCAATCGACCGCGAGTTTGCAGTCTCATCGAATCCCGTACGCCAGCTTGAGAAGGGCGAGCGCATCGCGAAGTCCGCCAAGGTCGAGGCGCTGTGCCCGGTTTCGGGAATCGCGACGCCCGAGCCAGCACCGGAGGAACCGGTGACCGATGAGACGCCAACGGTGCAAATCGGCGAACGCATCATCCGGCTTTGCAACGGCACCCACGTCCGCGTGCTGGAGGAGGAATACAAGGCGATGCTGATGGCGTCGGGAAATGCAGGTGCCGGTTTCTTCAAGGACACACATCCGGGAACTTCGTCCGAGGCGATCGGCAACTTCCGCTGCCTCTACATCCGCATCACTTATCCCGATCAGCTTAAAGCGCCAAACACCGAGGACAGCGCACACAGCGACATGCGAAATGTGTCGCGCTTTTATCTGGAGAGCAGCTTCGGAAGAATGACGACGACATCGACCGTCACGCCGCTCATCACGCTCCCCCACTCGCAGGCCTGGTATATCGAGAAAGACAGCGAAGTGGACGGCCTCGGGCTTGTCCACAGCGATGCCCGGTCGGAAGCCCGGAAGCTCGGCTACGATTCGAATCAATTCAATTGCACGATTGTCCGCGTGAACGGCGGTCCGCGACTGAGCGGGATTTCGTGGGGCGGTGGCGACAGCGTCTGGGTTTCCTGGGATGGAATGGATGTTCTCAACCACGAGTGCGGCCACTCCCTCGGACGGAATCACGCCAACTTCTGGAGCACGAGCGACGGCTCCGCCATCGGCGTCGGATCGAATTCCGAATACGGAAACAGCTACGACGTGATGGGCGGCGGAGGCGGATTCGCAGCGCACTACAATACGAAGAGCAAGCGCGACCTCGGCTGGCTGAGCGATCCCTACGTGCACCGCCCGTCCGATGCGCCGAGCGCAAGCGGCGTGTATCGAATCTACGCATACGATCAGCCGCAACTCGAGGAGGGCAAACATTACGCGTTCCGCGTCGGCAAGGACGCGCAGCGGCGCTTTTATCTCGAATACCACCCCGCGTACAACACCGAGTGGGCAAACTCGCTGCTCATGATCATCGACGGCCTCGGCTCGAATTGCGGACACCTCATCGACACGACGCCCGGAAGTCCCGGCGGAAAAGGCGATGGCGGCATTCAGGTCGGACGCACATTCAGCGACTACGAATCGGACATTCACTTCACCGTGCTGTCGAAAAATGCAACGACTCCGGCGTCGCTCGATTTCGCGTATCAGCGCGGACCATTTCCCGGAAACACCGCGCCCGTTTTCAATTCGCTGACCGCGAGCGCGACGACGATTTCCGCGGGAGGAAACATCACGTTCACAGCGGACGCGACCGACGCGCAGAACGACACGCTCGCGTATCACTGGGAGTTTAATGACGGCGTTTACGGAACGAACACGCCGACTTTCACACGCACGTTCCCGAGCGTGGACCAGATGACGGTTCACTGCACGGTGTCCGACATGAAGGGCGGCATCGCGCGGAAGCACATCGTCGTCAACGTCGGCAACCACGGTCGCGGCATTGTCACGGGCCGCATCACAAACGGCGCGCAGCCGGTCGTCGGCGTCCGCGTAACGAGCGACAACGGAAAATACGCGTTCACGGACAGCAATGGCGACTACGCCGTGTGCGACCTCACCGCGGGAGCGCACACATTCACGACACTGCTGACCGGCTATACGTTCACCGAGAGCTACGTGAGCCCGGTGACCGTCGTCGCGAACAGCACGGTGACCGGCAAGGACTGGACAGCCGCGAGCGTGCCCGAGCTGACCATCACTGCCACGAACGCAGCCGAGGGCGGCGCGAACGGCTCGTTCGTGATTACCCGCACCGGCGACACGACAGCGGCCTTGGACGTAACAGTCGCGCCGGTCGGAGGCACCGCCACGAAGACGACCGACTACACTTTCACGCCGGACTACGTCGCCACCGGGTCGCTTTATAAATTCACGATTCCCGCGGGACAGGCATCGCTGACGGTCGATGTCGCGGCGGTGAACGACACTGCTGCGGAAGGACCGGAGACTGTGAAACTGCAATTCTCCGTCGGAGGCTATCAGGTCCGCGCCGGTGGCGTCGCGGAACTCACGATCGCCGACAACGACACGGCGCTTCCTGTCGTGAAGGTCGTCGTGCCGGACTTCTACGCAAACGAAGCAGGCGACCCCGGAACGTTTGTGATTTCGCGCACCGGCCCGACCACTGCGGCGCTCAATGTCGCGGTGGCGTGGAGCGGAACCGCGACGAATGGCTCGGACTACGCGACACAGCCGACCACGATTACGATCCCGAGCGGCGAGGCATCCACGACGGTCACGCTCGCGCCCACCAACGACTCGGCAATCGAAGTCCCCGAGGACGCGACCATCACCATTTCCAGCAACGCCGCATACATCCGCGACGCGGCCGAAAGAACCGCAACGATCACCATCACGGACGATGACGTTTCGGTGGTCAGTGTGACGGCGCTCGACGCCGACGCAAACGAAGCCGGCCGCGACCCGGGAGTGGTTCTAATCACGCGCACCGGCTCCACCGCGGCACCGCTGACCGTTTACTACGGGCTCTCGGGCCGGGCGCTGCACGGCACCGATTACTATGCGCTGCCGGGCCAAATCACCATTCCTGCAGGCGCGACGAGCGCGGCGGTGATCATCACGCCGTATGATGACGACATCGGCGAGACCGACCCCGAGTCGGTGACCTTCAACCTCACGACCTACAACAACGCCTACCAGCTCGGCACCGCCTACAGCGCGACGGTGAACATCGCGGACAACGATGACAAACCGCTCGTGGCCGTGCGCGCGGGAACATCGCCGGCAGAGCCGGGCACAGCCGGGACTTTCATCATCCGCAGCATCGGCTCCGCGACAGGAAATATCACGGTCAATTACACTCTCAGCGGCACCGCCACGGCGGGAAGCGACTACACCGCACCGAGCGGAAGCGTGACACTCGCGGCAAACGGCTCCGTGGAAACAACGGTCACCATTCCCATTTTGAACGACGCGCTCAGCGAGCCGACCGAGACGATCATTTTGAACATCACACCCGGCGCCACTTACAAAGTCCTCAACGACGGAAGCGCGACGCTGCGGCTGAAGGATGACGACTCCGGCGACCGCGTGATGGTCTCCACCTGGAACGACGGCATGGCGGAAGCCACGACACCGGACACCGGGAAATTCTACTTCTCCCGCGGAGGGACGACCGGCGACCTCGTCGTGAACTACGTCGTGAGCGGCACCGCAATCAATGGCACCGACTACGATTTGCTCAGCGGCACAATCACCATCCCCGATACCGCGAGCGGCGCGGACCTCACCGTTTCGCCCATCAACGACACGCTCATCGAAGGAACGGAAACGGTCACCGTCACCGTAGTGGCCGGTCCCGGCTATGATGCGGACATTCCGGCCAGCGCGACGCTTTACCTCGCGGACAATGAAACGCCGCCGGTGACTGTCGGCTTCGCGAGTGCGACGGGCACGACTACGGAAGCGCTCGTTTCCGGCAACGACTGGCGCGACATTCCCGTGACGCTCGACATCGCGAGCGCGGAAACTGTGACAGTCGAATACACCAGCGGCGGCGGAACCGCGGCGGGCGACGATATCGACTGGGCGTTCCTCGACGCAGCGAATGGCAACGCGCCGATTCCCGGCGGCGTGATCACATTCGCACCCGGCGAACTTTCGAAAAACATCCGCGTGCGTGTTCGCAACGACGGTGTGAGCGAGGGAAGCGAGACCGCGCTCTTCAGTCTGCGCAATGCACGCTTCGCCCGCATCTCGACAAGCCGCACGACCCACACGCTCACCATCAACGACGCCGATGATCTCGCCGCCCGCGTGCGCTTTATCGTGGCATCGACGACGAAGGGCGAGGGCGACGGAACGGAGCCCTTGTTGATGGCCGTGCTCGATCGCCCGCTCACCACGAGCGCCACCGTGCAATACACCGTGGGCGGAACCGCGAGCTCCGGCACCGACTACACGCTCGCGCCGGGAACGCTCACGTTTGCGGCTGGCGAGACGCTCAAGCTGCTGCCTTTCACAATCCTCACAGACGGCGCTCCGGAGCCTGCGGAGACGGTCATCGTTTCGCTCGCAAACCCGACAAACAGCGTCCTTGGCACGCCGGCGGTTCATACCATCACGCTCACGGACAGCACACGCCCGGCGGTCTCCATCTCCGGTCCTGTCGACGTGCTGGAAAACGCAGGCGCGGCAAACTACGTCGTCACCCGCAGCGGCTCGACCGCTTTCCCGCTCACGGTGCTTTTGAGCACCGGCGGCACGGCCACGGCGCCGGATGATTTCACCGCTCCTCCGGCCAGCGTCACCATTCCCGTCGGCCAGTTGACCGCATCGCTGCCCGTCACGCTGGTTGACGACGTGGTGCAGGAAGCGGACGAAACGCTCACCATCACCATCACGCCCGATCCGAACTACGATCTCGGGCCCGTGTCATCGGTCTCCACGACCATCGAAGACGACGACGCGCCGCCCGTGATTTCCATCACCTCGCCGCTCCGTCCGGAAGTCACGATTCCCGCAGGCAACGGCATCATGCTCGTCGTCGATGCCACGCGGCCGACGCCGACCGGCACGGTCAATGTCCCCTTCACCTGGACCATGCTCAGCGGGCCGGGGACCGTCACATTTGAAACCGCCACCACCACGAGCGTCGCGGCCACCTTCTCAACGCCGGGCGAATACGTCCTGCAAACAAGCGCCACCTACGGAACGAACACCGTGACCGACACAGTGAAGGTAAACGTCGGCCAGACCCTCACCGCGCAAACCATCGGCACCACCACGGCCGCCGGAACATGGAGCGAGGCCGACACAACGCCGGGCTCGCTCGAAGGCGGAACCATCACGCTCACCGGCGCAGGCAGCGGCATCAGCAGCAGCGGGACAAGCGACGGCTTCTACTTCCTCGCCGCTCCGCGTACGGGCGACTTCGATCTCGTCGTCCGCATTTCCAGCTTCACCAATCCCGGCAACAGCGGCTCCTTCCGAATGGGACTCATGGCACGCGCGAGCAACGCAGCAAACGCACCCTACGCGATGACCATGCACAAAGGCGCGGGCACACACGCCTTCCAGGCGCGCCTCACTGCGGGCGTCGCGCCTTACGCATCCGAGGGCAGCACCGTTTACACGATGCCCCGCTACATCCGCCTCGTTCGTGCGGGCGATAACTTCAGCGCCTACTACAGCGCGGACGGCATCGCGTGGACTCAACGCGGCGCCACGCAAACCATCCCCGCGATGGGCGCATCGCCACTCGTCGGCCTTGCCATCACCAGCGCTGTGCAGGCCACCGCTTCCACGGCCGTCTTCGACAACGCGAACTTCTTCCTCCCCACCAACATCGGCCCGAACGTAAATGCCGGCGCTCCTCTCTCCGGCAACGGCCCGTGGAGCATCGACGCCACCGTCACCGACGACGCACGGCCCGTTCCCGCCACGCTCACGCCGCTCTGGCTGCCGGAAAGCGACGTCACATTCACCGCACCCACCTCCATCGACACCGCAGTCACCTTCGCCGCCACCGGCACCTACCGCCTGCGCCTCACCGCCAGCGACGGCGCGATCACCACCTTCGGCGACACCACCGCAAACGTCACCGTGGGCACACCACTCCTCACCTGGCGGCAAACCTACTTCGGCACCACCGCCGCCACCGGCAACAGCGCAAACGACGCAGACGCCGACGGCGATGGACTCAAAAACATCGTCGAATACGCCCTCCTCACCTCCCCCACCGCAGGCGGCGGCAGCCCGTTCACCGTCGGCACAACGCCCGGCAACATCACACTCAGCCTCAATCGCGACCCCGCGCGCAACGAAGCCACCATCACCATCGAAGCCGCCACCACCCTCGGCGGAACATGGACGGCCATCGCCCGCAGCACCGCCGGCGCGCCATTCACATCGCTCGTCCCCGAGGCCACCATCCAGGAAACCGGCACCGGCCCCGTCGCCGTCGGCGTCACCATCAGCACCGCCGCAACCCCGAACGGCCGCTTCTTCCGCGTCAAAGTCGAAACCACCGCGCCATAACCGCGCCCGCATCGCGCACCGCGGGCGGCGACAAAAACCACGCGCGTCTCCGTGATGGCGTGCCGCGGACAAAGCGAATACAAAACGCCCCCATGCAAACCGCCTCGCCACCGCCTCGCCGCAAATGGCATTTCAAGCGATGGTTCATCGTGCTCACGGTCGCCATCTCCGCTTGGGGTGGATGGCGCGTTTATGACAAGCGCTCCGCGATTAAGGAGGCGGAGGCTCTGGGGTGGACGGTGCAATACACCGAACCATCCAAAGAGATTTATGCGGACTGGAGGAATGCTTTTCGAAAAGGAACGTGGACCGATGGCGTGAGTTGGGTGGGCATTCCGACCATCGATGATCTTGAGCAGCACGTCGATGTCCTCCATCGGCTGAATCCAACGCATTTGACCATTGATGATGCCACCTCTCTGCACAATCCCCGCTCCTTCCGCCCGCTCACCAGGCTGAAATCTGTGATTGTTCTCTCCGGAACCAGACTCGAAAATATCGACGGGCTTGCCGGCCTCCCCGCGCTTCAAAACCTCAAAATCTACAGCAGTTCGCACTTAAAAAACGTCGATGCGCTCAAAAACCTCTCCACGTTGGAACATCTCGACCTGCTCTACTGCACTGGGCTCACCAATCTCGATGGGCTCAAAAACCACATCGCGCTAGAAAGCGTCGGTTTCCTCGGCTGCACAGGGCTGACCAATGTGGACGCTCTCAAGAGCCTACCCGCTCTCGAAGAGGTCTATCTTCGTCACTGCATGGGGCTGAAGCGCGAGAGCGTCGATGCCTTAAGAGCGGCGCTGCCGAATACACGCATCGAATGGCCGTGAGAGCGCTTTTGCTCGGGTGATGGAGGCGTGGTGGTGTGGAAGGCTGGCTTTTGGTTTTGGGTAAAAGGCTTTCAGCAAATCTGCGCAACCTGTGACCATAGCGGACATCACAAGCGACTTATGATGCCAAGCGTGTAAAAACCGGCTGCTGTTTTGGGCCAGACTTGCTGCGGTGCTGACTCATTGATTCTACGCGAAAGAACAAACGGCGGAAACAATGGGCGTTCGGATGTACCTTTTTGCGTTTGCGTCCATGGTTACGCCGATTGTGTCCATCACTACGCCGATTGCGTTCATGGTTACGCCAGTTGTTTCATACCCATTAGCAATTGCGTTCACCCTTTGGCCGATTGCGTTCACCCTTTGGCCGATTGCGTTCACCCTTTGGCCGATTGCGTTCACCCTTTGACCGATTGCATTCACCCTTTGACCGATTGCGTTCACCCTTTGACCGATTGCGTTCACCCTTTGACCGATTGCGTTCACCCTTTGACCGGTTGCGTTCACCCTTTGACTGATTGCATTCACCCTTTGAGCGATTGCGTTTACCCTTTGAGCGATTGCGTTTACCCTTTTTGCAGTTGTTTCATACAAGTGAACGATTGTGTCACCCCTTCAAATGCCCGCTTCCGCCCTTTGCTGGGAAGCTCGCACAGGCCCGCCGGAGGGCGATTGCCAGAGAGAGGCCGCTTTTTGCGAATCGGCGTAAGGGAGCGGCGACTTCAGTCGCCGACCTCTCAAACGCGAAGCGCAAACCTCCATCCACGGCGTAGAACAGGGAAAGATGGCGCTGCGCGCGCGGAGAACGGCGACTGAAGTCGCCGGTCCTTTACACGTCCCGCCCGTGGCGTGCTTCTCTTCCGGCCGGATGCTCCCGGTGCGCGCGCTTTTTCGCCATGCCACCGCCCCTTGCAGGACAAGTCCCGCAGGCCACGGCGGGGACGAGTCCCCGCACTCCACGGCGCTTTGCGCGCGGGCGGCGTCGGTTTGCGGATGCTCTTACGCGGCGCCCGGATGGCGCTGCGCTTTGTCGCTTTCTGTCAATGCGACGCCGGGATTCGCGTGTGCCGTTTTACTTCGCGGCCCATTTCATCGCGTTTACGAGCAGTTTGATGTAATCGGGGTGATCGTGCGCCTTGGCGTCGTGACCGAGGGTGAGGCCGACGATTTTGGCTTTCGGATGTTTGACGATGAAGACCTGCGGATAGGTGCCGGGCTTCTGGGTGCTGGTCGCGGTGGCGAGGACTTCGATGGGGGCCGCGCCTTCCGCGGGCTGGAAGTGGTAGAGTTCGTCGGTGATTTTGAACGACGCGCTAACGCCTTCGGTGATGGGGTGTTTGCCGGTGACGGTGACTTCAAATTCGCCAAACTTGTCGTGGCCGCGGGCGCCGCCGCCGGTGATTTGTTTGTTCCAATCCGCGAAGTTTGGCCACGCATACCAGGTGCCGGGGTGGTGGGCGATGATGGCGCCGCCGCGGTTGGCGTAGTCGAGCAGCGCTTTCTTTGTGCGCGATGCGATGGGCTGGTTGGCGCTGAGGACGAGGACGTCGACGCGGTCGAGGATGGCCGGGATGCCGTTGAGGTTTTGCGTGAAGTCCACCCAGCCGGCGACGGGCTTGAGGGTGTCCTTGTCGGTGCCGCCGAAGAATTTCACGAAGTCGTGCGACGAGCCTCCGCCGACGATGAGGACGCGCGGTCCGTTTGCCGGGCGCGCTGCGGGCGGCTCGGGGACGGGGTCGCTGAACTGCGGCTTGAAGCCGGAGTCGTCGTCGCCACCGGCGGCTGCGGCTTTCGGCTTTTTGGGTTCGGGCGCTGCGCCGGGTGCTCCGCTTTGGAGCGGTGCGTTTGGCTCGGCGAGCTGCGCGGTGATGGCAAACGTGGTCGGGGCGACCACGGTGTTCGTGCTTTCGAGGATGATTTTGTCGATGACTCCGGTGTTCGCGAGCTGGCGGCTGAACCACCGCACTTGTCCGCGCTTGGTCAGGCCCTCGGCGAGCTTCGAGCCGGGCACGTCGTTGCGGTTGATGTAGTCGGCGAACTCGATGCCGTTCTTGAACTCAAGCGTTTCGCTTTTGCCGTCGGCAAAAAGGACGGTGGCTTTCATGACCACGTCGTTGTCCTGATGGAACGGGTAGCCCCATCCGGCGACTGCGCCGAGGAAGTGGAGGCGGTTCGCTTTGAAGCCGCCGCCTTTGATTTCGACTTTCGCCGGAAGGCTCTTCGAATACGTGCCGCGCGGTCCGCCCTGGAGCTGGACGACGTTTTTTCCAGTCGCCGATTTCTCGGGGACGACGAGGTTGAACGGAACGCCGCCGAAGACGACGGTGCCGGTCTTGGTGAACTGCACCATCTCGGGGTTCGGCACGTTTTTATCGTAAAGTCCCGCCGCGCTCGTGGCGGTGTAGGCGGTGCTGAGATCCAGCGTGCGGTAGCCTTTGCTGTCCACGCTCGCCATGTAGGCGATGATGTCGCGGAGCTGCTCGCCGCCGAGTCCTTCAAAGCCTTCCGGCATGAGGGAGCGGCCGGTGTTGGTGCGGGCTTTGATGTCGGAGACTTTGATTTCCTGCTCACCCGCGAGGCTGCGGATGATGATGGCCGCGGGGTTCTCACGGGCGATGACGCCGGACATGAATTGGCCGTTTTTAAGCTCGAAGTTCCACGTGACAAAGCTCGGATCGACTTCGCGATTCGGGTCCACGATTGCGGTGAGCAATTCTCCGGGTCCGTGCGAGCCCATGCCCGTGAGGCCCGGGCCGATGTCCTTGCCCTGTCCGTCAAACGCGTGGCAGATGGCGCAGGTGGTGGTGAATGCGGCCTTGCCCTTCACGGCGTCGCCGCCCGGTCCTTCGACGATCGGCGCGAGTTTCGCGATGGCTTCGTTCTTGAGCTTCGCGGTGGGGTTCAGCTCTTCGAGCATGTCCGCAGCGCGCTTGGAAACGGCCGGGTCTGCGTGCGTGCGGAGCCGCGCGATGTTCGCGGGCCCGAGGTTTGTGAGCGAGAGGGTCTTGGCTTTCACGCCGTCGAGCAACGCGTTTGCCCATTCACCGCGCTTGAGGAGCTGGTCAAATGCGGCGGCCTGTCCGGTCGCGTCGAGCGAAGCAAACACCGCGGTGAGCGCGGGTCCGACTGCGTTGTCGCCGGTCTCGCCGAGCGCAGAGATGATGGCGGCTTTCGCGCCACCGCCGAGTTTGGCGTCGGAGAGCTGCTTGGCGACTGCGGCGAGCGCCTTGTCGTTCACGCTGCGGAGACCGAGCAGGCTTTGTGCGGCGGTGATGCGGTCGGCTTCTGCGCCGGTTTCGAGCTTCGTGAAAAGTTCGCCGATGAGTTTTTCGGTCGCGCCTTTGAGCGTGCCTGCTTTGTCCCACTTCGCAGCGAGCGGGAGTGCGCTGCCGCTTGCGCCGCTTGCGAGAAGTTTGCCGAGCGCTGCGGAAAGGTCGGCGTTCATCGCGGGTGCGCCGCTGACGGTTTTGCCGAGCGAGTCGAGGATGGTGCGCTTGAGCGAATCGGCGCTGGCGGGTTTGCCTGCGAGGGCGACGACGAGTTTCGCAGCGTCGTCGGGAGCCGTGATGCCTTGCGTGAGCGCAGTGACAAGCGGCGCGAGCGCAGGTGCGTCGGCGCTGTCGAGCGCCGCGGCGATGACGGCGGCGGGATTCCGCGAAGCCGCACCAACAGCGGCGCTGCGCTGGAAGTCATCGTCGAATGTTGGCCATGCAGCCGTCAATAGCCGCGCAGTTTCATCTTTCAAATCCACGGCTGATAATGCGCGCAACGCCGCCAAGCGCACCGAGGCATCACGGTCGTTTATTAAATCAACTACCTTCTCGGCTCCTTCTCCAAATACCGTTCGCACCATGCTTATTATCGTCTGGTGTGCTCGCTCTTCCGCAATGAACGCTGTATTCCTACGCACGTCTGCATGCTTGTCTGCGACGCCGAGAGTAAAGATTTTCGGATTGATTGCCCCCGTTTCGTGCGCGCACCACAGCGCAGCCACTTTTGTCTGCAAGTCCAACTTTGACCAGCTACTGGTGAGCCATCGCTGCAATATTGAACGTACTTCGTTTTTCTCGGTTTCTGGGCTCTGCCCAAAAAAATATTCAAGCAAGAGCCGACTCGCATTCATCCGCACATGCCGGTTCGGATGCTCCAGAGCCTTTACCAATTCCTCCACTGAGGCCTTCGCCAGATTCGGCACCGCGATTTTCTTCGCGTCCTTGTGGTCGAGGCGCCAGATGCGGCCGAAGTAGTGGTCGCGGTCCGGGCGGACTGCGGCGTTGACGTTGTTGTGGTCGGGACCACGCGTGTCGTTGTGGATGACGGCCTGATTGTAGAAGTCGCCGATATACACCGCGCCATCCGGGCCGACGCGCGTCTCGATGGGACGCCACCACATGTCGCGACTGCGGATGAACTCCGTCTCTTCGCGGCCTTTCTGCTTCGCAAATGTGTAGCTGCTGCCCTGCGGCGTGAGGTCCGCGTGGTGGATGATATTAATGGTCGGCTCCGTAGTGAAGTAGTCGCCATTCCACTCCGCCGGCCACGAGCCGCCGTCGTAAATCACGGTTCCCGCTGACGCGGTGAACGAGCCGACCCAGTCAATCTGCACATACGCGAGCTGCTCCCACGGAACGAGCGGGAAGGTTTTCCCGGAAGGCTCGACGACATTGTAGCTCGCGGTCTTGCCGATTTTTCCGCGCGCCAGCGCATACTCGGGCAGGACGGTGTGCATGAGAAGCTGGCCGCTCGTGGGCTGGGTCCACATCACGCGATTGTCGGCGGTGATTTGCAGTCCCCACGTGTTGCCGCCTTTCGACGAATACTGCTCGATGGCCGAACCGTCGGGCCGGAAGCGCACGACGCCGCTGCCGATGTTCGGCTGCTTCTCGCCCTTCGCGTTTTTCACGTTACCCGACGCGCTGTAGCCGTGCGTGGCGTAAATCCAGCCGTCCCAGCCCCAGCGCGGGTTGTTGATGACCGCGTGCGTGTCGCCGGTGCCGAGGCCGCTGTAGAGCGTCTCGACTTTGTCGGCCTTGCCATCGCCATTTGTGTCGCGCAGCCAGAGGATGTCCGGCGCTTGCGTGACGATCACGCCGTCCTTGTGGAAAACGAGGCCGGTCACGAGATCGAGGCCTTCGTAGAAAACTTCCTTCTTATCCATCACGCCGTCGCCGTCGGTATCAATGAGGCGCGAGATTTTGTCATGCGCGGGGCGGTCCTGTTTGCCGGGCGTGAAATCAATGCCGCCGCGGTCCTTCCATTCCTTTCCGCGATAATCCGGGCGCATGCCACGGCGGCCGTTCGGATACTCCGGCGTCTCGGCGACCCACAGCGAGCCATCGGGCGCCCAGTCGAAGTTCATCGGCTTGTTGATGAGCGGCTCGGCGGCGACGAGCGTGAGTTTGAAGTCCGGGTGAATCTCCAAATTCTTGAGCGTGTCGGCAGGCTTCTGCGGGCCGCCGGGAGGATACGTGAGCGCCTCAATCTCATCCTTCTTCACGTATTCATCGAGGTTCTCGCGCTTCGCCGCCCAGGAAAGGCTGCGGAGCACGACAGCGCGATAATTTGGAAGCCCGAATGTTTTGAACTGATGCCCCGGAATGCTTGTGACCGCGCGATACGATTTGGAGCCGCCTTCCCACGTATTCTCGTAAGCCCACATCTGCGGCTGGATATCGTAGATGTGCGCCTTGCCGCCCTCGGCCTGCTTTTTGCCGCCCTTCACGTTGGGCGTGTAGCTGGTCGCGAGCACTTGCACGCCGTCCTTCACGTCCATGTCGTAGTAAATCTCGTCGTCGAGGTGGAAGTTCGACGCGCCAGCCGTAATTGGGTGCGGCTTTGTCACGGCCACGGGGGCCATGTTGTTGACGTAGTATAGGTCCATCGGGCCTTCCTTCCACTTCGTCGTCCCCGGCTTCCAAGCCCCGCCGAGCACTTCGCGCCACCAGCCGGGATTCTTCATCGAAACCGCCGCCGTGTGCAGAACGACAAGGCCGCCACCGCGCTTCAGGTATTCATTTACCGCCGCCTCCTGTTCCGGCGTCGCGTCGCCACCCTCCTGCGCATAAAGCAGAACGACATCCGTGTTTTTCAACTGCTCCGCCGTGGGCCAGTCGAGCGCGCCGTCCACTTTCATCCCGCGCTCGGCGAGCAGCGGTTTCCATTCTTCGAGAAAGCGAGGATGCGCGTGGACTTCCTTGCCGCGGTTGCTTTGCCCGGCGCGGATGAAGACGCGGAGCGGCTCGGCACCGTAGGCGCTGATGACCATCGATGCGAGCGTGGCGAATGTGAGAAGACGTTTCATGGTTCGAGGTTGGTGTGTTTGTAAAAATCAGTCCTGCCCGGGATCAATCGGGCACGCAGACAACCGCAATCAGCGGTGTCCCGTGAGTAAATTCGTCTGCGGAAAATCCACGGCTGCCTATTCCGGATGCACATGGGTCATTTCGACCAGCTTCACCGACGTCGTCTGTTTGATCGGCATTTTGAACACGTTCTTCGTGCCGTCGGGAATCTTCGCTTCAATCGCAAGGCTCTGCGTGATGCTGATGCTGCGCGGAAAGGAAATCGCGGGATCAAAAAGGATGCGCCCGGTCATCGTGCTGCCGTCGAGTTTCAGGCGCATCTGGCGCGAGAGCGTATCGAAGCGGTCGTTGTCCTGAAGATCCTGAATTTCCCGCGCGGGCGGGCGCTTGCTGATCGTGGCGGACACTTCGATTTCAGCACACTGCGCGCCTTCATAATCGACCGTCCCCACGAGCTTGTAAGCGCCACTGACCTCCAGCGCGCCGAGCCCGGGCATCGCAATCTCCTGCGAGAGCGGCCACGAATCCCCGTGCTTCGGAAGCTGGCCCTTTGGGGTGCGAATCATCGTTTGACTGAACATGCGCGCGATTGACTCTTTGGAGAACATGTCGCGAAACGTCGCGTTTGTAAGCGGTCCGGAACCCGCGAGCGTCGCGACTGCAGCCTCCGAGTTTTGCACGCTGTCGACGGTGCCCTGCTCGTTCAGATTGACGGTAAACGCGCGACCGGGAACGGCAGCGAGCGCGGCTAGCGGACCGGCCTGCACCTTTGGATTCGCGGCCGCGCCTTCACCTTCGACCGGCTCGACCGGGAACTGGAACGTCCTGCCATCATGTTCCACCGTCATCGCCACCTTCGCATACCGGACAGTCAACGCCGTCCCGTTTCCTCCAGCCACGGCGGCCGGGCGGGCGATCGTTTCGAGTTCGAGGTTCGTGGCGGACTTGGTCGTCGAATTCGACACACCCGTGGACACCGAGGACTCCTGCGTGATGTTGACCGTCTGCAAATAGCGGAACCCATTCTTGTATTGCTGCCGGAGTTCAACACCATCAGCCACCGCCCAAACGGACGGGATTAAAATGAACAGGGCGGAAAGAGATTTACGCATAAGGGTCGGCGCGCGAGTAGAGCGGATGCGGCGCAAAAGGCCAGCGGGAGTTTTCCGACGAAACTGCCCGGTTCAGATGGATCGAAGCCGCTCGAAAACCGGCTTCATAGCTTCAAGAGCAGCCGTCACCTCGCCCTCCGTGGTCATTTTGCCGAGGCTGAATCGAACAGTGGCCTGCGCCGTTTCCGGCGGCACGCCCATCGCAAGGAGCACGTGCGACGGCTGGATGCTGCCGACCATGCAGGCCGAGCCGCTCGAAACGCAAAGGCCCGCGAGATCGAGGCTGATGTGCAGGCTTTCGCCGTCCAGGCCGGGAAAGCTCACGTTCAGTGTGTTCGGCAACGTGACCTCCGGAGCGCCGTTCCGAATCGCCGCCGGAAACATCGCGCTCACGCCGCTCCACAACCGCTCGCGAAGCAATTGAAGTCGCTCGCTTTCCGCCACGCTCGAAGCCAGCGCAAGACGCGCAGCGCATGCCATGCCGACGATGCCGGCGACATTCTCCGTCCCGGCACGCCGATCGCCCTCGTGGCTCCCGCCAAGCGACGTGCGGTCGATGCTGATTCCCCCGCGCAGCCACAGCGCGCCGGTTCCCTTCGGACCATAGAACTTGTGCGCGGCGAGCGAAACTGCATCAAAATCGCTCGGTCCAAGCGGCGGCAGCGATTCCTTCCCGAACGATTGGATTGCATCCGTATGAAAAAGCACGCCACGGCTGCGGCAAATGGCGGCAAGTTCGGCGGAAGGATGACGCACTCCCGTTTCATTGTTCGCCGTCATCACGGAAACCAGCGTGGTCTCCGGCGTGATCGCTTCGGACAGCCGCGAGGGATCGAGACGACCACATTTTTCCACGGGCAGGATGGTAATGTGAAATCCTTCGCGCAACGCGAGCCACTCGAAAGGATGCAGCACTGCGTGATGCTCGGTCGCACACGTGATGATGTGCCGCCCGCGGCCGCCAGCCGCACGTCTGCGTGCAAGTCCGAGAATGGCGAGATTGTCGGCCTCAGTACCGCCTCCGGTGAAAATGATCTCGTGTGATTTCGCCCCGAGAAGCCCGGCGAGTCGATCGCGCGATTCGTCAATCGCAGCGCGCGTCCGGCGCCCTGCCAAGTGGATCGAAGATGGATTCCCGAAGCATTCCTCCAAGAACGGCCACATCGCTGATGCGACCTCCGGAGCAACGGGCGTGGTGGCGTTGTAATCGAGATAAATCACCAGGCAAAAATACGCAATAAGCCCAGTCAAAGATGCAGCCGCGAAAATCGCCGACCGCAAATACTACGCAGCTTTCGTCGCCTGGCCCTTGTGTCCCAGCTGACGGAGCGTTAGCTCGAGCTTTTCAATTTCCAAAGGTTTCTTGAGCACCGTGACCGGACCATGCTTCAGGATGTTGTCGAGCATCTGGCTGTCAGGGAACCCTGTGATGATGACGAATGGAAGCTCAGGCTGGATTTCCTTTGCCTGCGCAT
>SXGQ01484594.1_pt1 | contig 23896 bp, 18 predicted proteins | sample 3178371 | NCBI WGS metagenome assembly SXGQ01 (sample SAMN11356859, study PRJNA531348) | freshwater metagenome | isolation source: freshwater sample F1-20 | place: China: Fuxian Lake, Yuxi | collected 2017-12-25 | reverse complement strand
ACGCGCGAGCAGTGCATCAGGCGCATGGACCGGGCCCTGCGAGAGTTCCGGATCGAGCCCATCAAGACGACGATCGGCCTGCACCGCGAGCTGATGAATAACGCCGCGTTCGTGAAGGGCGGCGTCGACATCCACTTCCTCGAACGCCTGATGAAGAAGTAGACCCCGCCCGCGTCAGTCGCACGTCGTTCCGAAGAGGAACAGCAGCACCGACAGGTCGGCCCCGTTGCACAGCCCGTCGCCGTTGAAGTCCGCGCCCTGCGGCCCGTCCGCCGGTCCTCCGAAGCGGAACAGCAGCACGGACAGGTCCGCGCCGTTGACGGCCCGGTCGCCGTTGGTGTCGCCCGGGCACTCAGCCTCAACCGAGACCGCGGTGATCGAATAGTTGTCGAGCTCCAGCGCATCCGTGCCCGGATTGGTCACGCGGATGTCGGCATCACCGAGCGTGTTGCCGGGTGGATTCGTGGTGCTGAACGCCACCGGCGCTGCTGCCGCGATGCCGTTCAGGAGGAAGATCGACTGCCGTGCCGCGTAATCGATCTCGAAGGTCCACCGGCGCCAGGTGTCCCGCTGCACCGCCTGTCCCGTGTCGAACGACACGTGCTGCACGGGGTCAAAGACCCAGATGGTGCCGGTCGCGCCGGAGTAAAACGCGTATGCAACGCGGCGGAGCGCGCTATCAAACACATCGATCCCCCAGGCCTCGCTGGGCGTGGCGCCGGTGGTGATCCGGATGTCCGCCTCGACGCGGATCAGCGTGTTGTTCCCGCTGACCGCGTGGTTCACCACGGGGAACCAGAACGACGTGAGCGACAGCCCACTTGCGTTGAATCGCGCCGCTTGCGCGCCATCGCGGACACTCGCCGTCTGCACCGTCGCGTTGCCGGCGGCGCTCGGCGGGTCCGTCGCCCACTGGCTCTGACCGACCAGCCCGCCGATCACGAACGCTGGTGACTCGAACCCCCCGCTGGTGTAGACGACCACATCGGCGCGTGCACCCCTCGCTGCCAACACGGCCAGCGCGAGCGACACCGCCGTCCACAGTGTTCTGAATCTCCGCCGATGCACCGGATCAACCTCCAGCAGAAAGCCTACCGGTTCCCGGTTCAATCTCCTAGACGTTCGGCCAGAATCTGCCGCTAACGCTGCACGCGGATCGCCTCGACAGGCACGAACGCCCCCCGACCCACACCCTCGCACCGTCGCCCCAGCCGCTGCCACTCCCTCGGCGAGGCCAGGTGCTCGGGCCACCAGGGAAACGTCCGACACTGAACCGGCCTGGCCTCGTAGACCGAGCAGATCGCCTTGCCAGGAACCGTCTGACGATCGAGGAACACACAGTCCATGCCGTGCTCGGTCTCCCGTTCGTTGAGCGAAGCCCCCTCCGACGTCATCCGTGTGTAGCGGTCGAGGAACGCCTTCAGGTCCAGGCCCAGCGCGCCGGCCATCGCCCGCGCCTCGTCTTCATTGAATCGCACCACCCCCGGTGCCCCCGAGCAGCAGCGGCCGCAGCAGGTGCACTCGAAGCGCAGCCCGTCGTCGTACCACTCGTCGGCGTGACTGCTTGGGCGCTCTGCCACGGGCTACTCCTCGATCTTGATCGCGACGATCGTCTGATCGTCTACACGCGACCGCGACTGGGTGTGGTCGTACAGCCGGGAGTGGATCGAGTCGATGATGCACGGCGGCTCGCCCGAGCAGTCGTGCACCGCCCCGATGAGCCGCGGTTCGCCGAACATCTCGCGTGTGGGGGGCGGGCTGAAGGCCTCGGTGATCCCGTCGGTGTACATCACCACCGTTTCGCCTGATTGCATGGGCGTCTCCGCCTGCTCGTACTCGGCTTCTTCGAGGACCCCCAGCGGCAGCGACCCCGCCCCGGTGATCGGGACCACCAGGCCCGAAGGCAACCGGCGCACAGGATGATTGTGGCCTGCGTTGGCGTAGGTCATCACCCCACGATCGCGATCGACGACCCCCATGAACGCCGTCACGAAGTTGTTCTCGATGCGCTTGTTCAGCAACTGGCGGTTCGCGTGGGCGAGCATCGAGGCCGGCCCCGACGCCCGGTCCTGGAAGTCGTGCAGGATCGTCTGCAGCATCGCCATGACGGTGGCCGCCCCTGCCCCATGACCGGCCACATCGGCGATCAGCACGCCCAGCCGTCCGTCGCGCATCGGGAAGAAGTCGTAGTAATCGCCCCCCGCCTCGTTGCTCGTCAGATAGCTGGTCGCGATCGTGACACCGTCCACCGTCGGCGCCCGGTCGGGCAGCAGCGATCGCTGGATCTGCGCGATCTGTTCGAGCTGCGCCATGAGCTGCCGGTTGAGGTCTTCAACCTGGCGCTTGAGCACCAGCCCCTTGACCATCCCGCCGATCATGTTGCCCCGGCTGAGGAAGTCCTCGATGGTCTCGGGCCTGATCCCGTCGGGTTCGGGAAACAGCGCGATGCCCCAGTTCAGCACCTCGCCGCCATCGAACAACGGAGACGCGAGTGCCGAGCCGACGCCCGCGAGCGTCGACCCGATGACCGGATCGTCACGCAGGTCCAGGTGGGTGTAGAGCTTGGGGCCCGGCGAGCGGATCACCTGACCCAGCCAGCCGCCGGTGTGAACCGGAAGGGTGTGCCCACGCTTCCAGTTGTCCTGCCACTCGTCGAGGGCCTGGCCGTTGAGCCATCTGCGGGTGATGCGATACTCGCCGGGGCGCAGGCCGCGGGTCGACAGGGAAATGTAGCCCTGGCTTTGAAACAGGTTCCGAATGCGATAGGCATATTCCCGCTGCAACTCCAGCGGATCACTGATCCTGCTGGTGGCCTGGTACAACTCGATAAGCTGCTGGATGCGCGGCCGGGTTGACAGGTCGAGTTCTGGCATCGCGTCTAGTGTACGCGTCAGGCCCGCCCGGCCGGATCGCCGTCTGCTGCTCCCGCGGCCACTCCCGGGTGCCAGTTTGGCAGAATGTTCCCCACGACGACTACACTTGTCCCCAATGTCCATCGACCGCCCCTATCCGAACGTGACCGTGTATCTCTCCTCCAGCGAGTCGCTGCACCCGGCCTATCGCACCATGGCCCGCGACTTCGGCTCGCGCCTGGCTCGAACCGGTCGCACCCTCGTCTACGGCGGCGGCGGCGTCGGCCTCATGGGCGAGGTCGCCCGCGCGTTCCGCGCCCAGGGCGGCCATGTTGTGGGCATCATCACTGAACGCCTCCGCGACGCTGAACAGATGGACCCTGATAACCACGAGACCATCGTCGTCACGACGATGCGCGAGCGCAAGCGACTGCTCGAGCTGCGCGGCGACGCGTTTGTCATTCTGCCCGGCGGCCTGGGGACCCTCGAAGAGTTCTTCGAGATCCTCGTCGGGCGACTCCTGGGCGAGCACGACAAGCCCATCATCATCCTCAACGCCGACGACCCCGAGCCCGAGCTCCCCGGCAACCCACCGGGCCGCTTCTACGCCGCACTCCTCGACATGATCGACCAGCTCATCGCCAGTCGCTTCGCCAGTCCCGGCGTCCGCTCGCTGTTCTCGGTGTGCGACACGCCCGAAGAGGTCGTCGCACTCCTCGACGAGCCGTCGCGCCTGGCGGCCCCATCCGCCGAAGTCCGCATCCGGATGACGCCAAGCGGCGTCATGCGCACCTGACCCGGAGTTCCGCCGCGCATGGCGAGCATGATCAAGACCGCGCCCATCACCATCCTCCCGGTCCCACCCGATCCGCCGGCGCGGATGGGGCTGATCGGCGCGGGTGGCAGGCTGCCGATCATGGTCGCCTCGGGCATGCGTGAGATGGGCTACTCGGTTCACTGCGTCGGGCTTCGAGGCGCGTTCGACCCGGCGCTGCCGGGGCTGTGCGACGAGTTCACCGTGGCCAGCCCGCTGCGCCTGGGCTCGTGGTGCCGGGCCCTGCGCCGGTTCCGCGTCGGTCACGCCGTCATGGTGGGCCGGATCGACAAGGCCGCCTTCGCGTATAACTGGTGGACGATCCTCCGCAACACGCCCGACTTCCGGGCCGCCAGACTCTGGCTCGAACTGCGGGGCGACCGACGCTCCCACCGGTTGCTGGCGGGCGTCGCCGTTGAACTGGCCCGCGACGGGGTGCACCTCATCGATTCGACCGTTCCCATCCAGAACCACATGGCCACCGCGGGCGTCATGACGCTCCAGCAGCCCACCAGCGCCCAGCGCACCGACATCGAGTTCGGCTGGCCCATCCTGCTCGAGATGCTCCGCCTGGACATCGGCCAGGCCATCGCGGTGCGGGCCGGCGATGTCATCGCCGTCGAAGCCGTCGAGGGCACCGACCGGATGATCGAGCGGGCCGGCAGGCTCTGCCGCGGCGGCGGCTGGACCCTCATGAAGGGCGCCCGGGCCGGGCACGACCGACGCGCCGATGTGCCCACGATCGGTCCCGACACCATCAAGGCCCTGGCTCAGGCCGGGGGCAAGTGCATCGCCGTCTCCGCCGGTGACGTGATCATCGTCGACAAGCCCGAGACCGTGGTGCTGGCCGACAAGCTCGGCGTCGCCATCGTCGGGGTCCACCCGGTGTGAGCGCCGAGCCATCTGGTGAACGTCCCTTCGTCGGGCGCGGCGGGCTCAAGCTCGACCACGCGCTGCGGCACTTTGCCTTCGACGCTCGCGGACGAACATGTGCCGATCTGGGGTGTAACGTCGGCGGGTTTTCCGATTGCCTGCTCCGTGCCGGGGCGGCCCACATCCTCGCGGTCGACACCGGATACGGCGTGCTCGACTATCGACTTCGGATCGACCCGCGCATCACGGTCCTCGAGCGGACCAACGTCCTCCACACCTCGCCGCCACAGGCCTTTGCTCAAGGCGTCGACCTGGTCGTCATCGATATGGGCTGGACCGTCCAGAAGCACTGCATCCCCGCGGCTCTGCGATGGCTCAAGTCCGACGATAGCGCCCGCATCATCACGCTCATCAAACCCCACTACGAGGCCAAGGGCGCGGGCCTAGACGACCGGCTGCAGGGCGGAGTGCTCGACGAAGCCGCCGCAGCGGCAGTGCTCGACCATGTGATCGCAGATTTGCCGACCTACGGCGTCGACGTGCTCGGAGTCACCCGCTCACCCATCGAGGGCGGCGCCACCAAGGGCAACAAGCGGGGCAACATCGAGTACTTGGCACTGCTCAAACGGACTGAGCCCGGAGACAATCAGCATCAGCAACCGATCCCGGCACCCGATCGCTGAACGAATCGCCGCCATCCTCGCCACCGGCTCTTGATGGCGTGCTCACTACACACAGATGTCTCTCTCTCTGTGCTCTCTGCGCCTCTGTGGTGAACCCTCACCCCGCCGGCTGGGCCGCCAGAGCCTGCCAGCAGGCTTCGAGCAGCTCGTGCGTGCCGTGACCCGTGGCAGAACTGATCGGGTAGATCTCGACCTCCGCGCCCAACTTGAGCGATCGGCGCAGCATCTCCACACCCGACCGCGCATCATCCGCATCGCCGAGCAGATCGATCTTGCTCAGCGCGATAATCTCGTGCTTGTCCGCCAGCAGCGGGCTGTAGGATGCCAGCTCGCTGCGGATCATGTGGTAGTTCTCGACCGGGTCGGAGCCATCGGTTGGCTCCAGCTCCAGCACGTGCACGATCACTCGCGTCCGTTCAACGTGACGCAGGAATCGGTGGCCCAGCCCCACACCCTCGGCCGCCCCTTCGATCAGCCCGGGAAGGTCGGCGATCACCAGCCGGCGCTCGTTGTCGAGTTCGGCGATTCCCAGTTGCGGCTCGAGCGTCGTGAACGGGTAATCCGCGATCTTCGGGCGAGCCGCCGTCACCGCCGAAAGCAGCGTGCTCTTGCCGGCGTTGGGTTTGCCCACCAGGCCGACATCAGCGATGAGCTTCAGGTCCAGGCGGATCTCCCGCTCCTCGCCCGACTCGCCCGGCGTCGCATCCAGCGGCGTCTGGTTGGTCGACGATTTGAAGCGGTCGTTGCCCAGCCCGCCGCGCCCGCCCTTGGCCACGATGATCCGATCGTCGGGCTTCAGGTCCGCCAGGATCTCCCCGCTCGTGACATCGTGGATCTGCGTTCCCGGGGGCAGCAGCAGCACCACATCGGCGCCATCACTGCCGGTCATGGTCTTCGAGCCCCCGTCGTCGCCGTGGCCCGCCTTCCATTCACGCTGGTGGCGAAAATCCAGCAGCGTGCGGACATTGGGGTCCCCCACCGCGATGATGTCGCCGCCCTTGCCTCCGTCGCCGCCATCGGGGCCCCCTTTGGGGACGTACTTCTCGCGGCGGAAAGACACTTTGCCGTTGCCGCCGTTGCCGGCTTTCAAACGAATATGGGCCTGATCGATGAACATGATCCGATCAGTGTAGGGATTCACCCGGCCCGAACTTGGGATTGTGCCGCAGACCCCCCGGGACCCATCCGTCCGGACCAGCGGTTGCCCGGGGCCGTGGCGGCGGAATAATGGGTTGTGACGGATTCCCGGAGGGCGAGCATGCGATCCCGACCCACAGCCAGCCGACGAACCAGCCCCGCGGGCTTCACGCTCGTCGAGTTGCTGGTGGTCGTGGCCATCATCGGGATCCTGATCGCCGTCCTGCTGCCAGCGCTCAGCCGTGCCCGCGAGAGTGCCCGCCTGATCCAGTGCATGAACAATGCGCGGCAGATCACCATCGCGACCCATCAGTACGCGGTGAACAACGACGACACATGGCCCGTGATCCCGATCCGCGAGCAGGGCAACTCCGTCGACTTCTGCTCGTGGAACTGGGGCGGCAAGTCCACCGATCCGCGCTGGGCGAACTACCCCGGCTTCGGTCCGTTCCTCACGATCCCGGCGTCCCGCCGCCCCGTGAATCAGTACCTCTACCCGGACCTGAACCTGGTCGACCCGCCCGAGCCCGAACCACGTGTCGAGCTGCCTGTGTTCGAGTGCCCCTCCGACATCCGCTCGCTCCAATGGCAGTTCTGGACCACAGGCGAACCCGAGCCCATCTCGTCCTATGACGACGTCGGCACCAGCTATCACCTCAACGTGCGCTGGTGGTACAAACTCCGCGACGACCGGCTCCGCGTGCCGCCGCCCCGCCCGACCTTCGCCCAGCTCTGGGCACGATCCCGCAACATGTTCCGTCTCGGCAGCTACAACTCCCCCGCTCGCTTCGTGTGGATGCACGACCAGACCATGGACTTCGTCGCGATCCGAACCGATCTGCCGAATCCCCCGCGGGTCATCGGCGATCACGCCGGCGAGAACAAGTCCGTCGCCTCATTCATGGACGGGCACGTCAAGTACATCCCGGTCACGCCCGGCGTGGTCTCGCAGAGCGATTTCACGCTCTACCTCGACGGCTACAATCCGCTGGGATTGTGAGCGCACGCGGCTTTTCGCGGGTGCTCACGAGAGGAGCCCTGCCCATGCCCAAAGTCGCCATCGTGCTCTCCGGCTGCGGCGTCTTCGACGGATCAGAGATCCACGAGGCCGTCAGCCTGCTGGTCCACCTGTCCCGCGCCGGCGTCCAATCCCACTGCTTCGCCCCGGACGCCCCCCAAGCCCACGTGATCGACCACCTCAAGCAGGCCCCCACCGGCGAGTCCCGCAACATCCTCGTTGAATCGGCCCGGATTGCCCGCGGCAGCATCAAGCAGCTGGCCCAGCTCAAGGCTCAGGACTTCGACGCCGTCTTCTTCCCCGGCGGCTTCGGGGCCGCCAAGAACCTGTGCGACTTCGCCACTGCCGGCCACGCCTGCACCGTGACCCCCGAGGTCGAGCGGGTGCTGCACGCCTTTCACTCCGCGTCCAAGCCCATCGGGATGTGCTGCATCGCTCCGGTGATCGCCGCCCGGGTCTTTGGAAAGGCCAAGGGCGGCCCGGGCTGCTCCGTCACCATCGGCGACGACCCCGCCACCGCCCAGGCGATCGCCCAGATGGGCTCTCAGAACGTCGCCACACCCGTGAACCGGGCCCACGTCGACGCGTCCAACCGGCTGGTCACCGCCCCGGCATACATGTACGACGCCCCGGTCCACGAGGTCTTCGACGGCATCGGCGAGATGGTCCGCCACACGCTCGCCTTGATCGGCGCTCCGGGCCGGGGTTCCCAGGGCGGCATCCAGCAGGCGGCCGCCGCGGGCACCGCCCTCGCCTGATCGGCTAGGCTTGACGCATGCGAAACGCTCGAAAGGTCCGTCCCCTCGCCCGAATCGCCCCCTGGCTGTGCCTCTCCGCCTTGGCGGCCGGCACCGTCGCCTTGGCCACCGGCTGCACGAGCCGGGGGGAACGACCCGTCCGCGCCAGGGATGTGCCCGTCGTCACCCGCGATGTGCCCAGCGTGCTGCGCAACACCGTGGGCAGCGAAACCTCCATGCTCGGCATCGAGCCGGTGCTCGTCTCCGGGTACGGGCTCGTCGTGGGTCTCAATGGCACGGGTTCGCGTGATATCCCCGCCGCCCTGCGGGCCCACATGGACACCGAGATGAGCCGCATGGGCATCGGGCGCGCCGGCGGCGCCATGCCCCGCGTCACCCCCGGTGAACTGCTAGACGATCCCAACACCGCAGTCGTGCTCGTGCAAGCGCTCGTCCAACTCGCGGCCCCCGAGGGCACGCGCTTCGACGTTTACGTCTCGGGCATCCCCGGCACATCGACGACCAGCCTCGAGCGCGGACTCCTCTGGACCACCGAGCTCCGGCGCGGCGTCGCGAACCCCGGCGGCCCGTCGATCCCCCCCGTCGCGCGAAGCTACGGCCCCATCTACACCAGCCCGTTCATCGGCGCCGTCTCGGCGGGGTCCACCGAGCCGGGACGAGCCACCGGCGTGGTGCTCGGCGGCGGTGTGATCACCGCGCCCGAAAAGATCATGCTTGTGATGGACAACCCGTCCCATGCCCGCTCCCGCGCGATCGCCTCGGCGATCAACGCCCGGTTCCCCCAGCGCGGTGACCGCGTCAAGACGGCCCGCGGCGTGAACGAGGAAATCATCGAGGTCTCCGTGCCGCTGGCCTACAAGGACCGCATCGGCGAGTTTTCGCAGTTGATCCGCTACCTGCGGATCGATCAGGGCTTCCCCGATGAATGGGCCCGGCGGTACTGCGACGCCCTGAAGGAATCCCCGGAGATGTCCCGCGACCTGAGCTGGGCTCTGGCCTCAGTCGGCGACGCCGCATTGCCCTTCCTCCGCCAGATGTACAACTACTCCGAGATCGTCCCGCGGCTGGGCGCCCTCGAGGCCGGCGCACGCATGGGCGATGTGACGGCCCGTCCGCACCTCGAAGACATCGTCAACACCGGCGCTCCCGCATACCGCGCCGACGCCATCGCCCTGCTCGGCCGACTCGGGCCCGATCCCAAGATCAACCGCTTCCTCCGCGAGCAGCTCGACTCGGACGACCTGGACCTCCGCATCGCCGCCTACGACGCCCTTGAAAAGCGCCGCGACCCCGCGATCAGCATCCTGCCCATCGCCGGCAAGTTCCGAGTCGACACTGTCCCGTCGCGTAAGCCCATGGTCTACGTGACCAAGTCCAAGGAACCCCGCATCGTCCTCTTTGGCGAAGCCCTCAAGCTCCGCCAACCCGTCTTCGCCTCCGACCCGCAGCAGCAGTTCACCGTCAAGTGGATCGACGAGACCAGCCCGCTGGTCATCTACCGCGAGCCCCGCACCGGCCAGTCGGTCCGCGGCTCGGTCTCCGACGATCTGCTCGAGTTCATCGTCTACCTCGCCCACAAGACCACCCCCGAAGAGCCCGCGCCCGGGCTCGACATGACCTACGGCGATGTCGTCGGGGCGCTCCACACGCTGGGGCAGGGCGATGGGCTGCCGGGCGATTTCGTCTCCGAGGACGACCGCGTCGCCCTTGAGGCCCTGCGGACCGCATCCTCCCAGGCCGTCGCCGAACGCCCCGAACTGTCTCCCGACGGAGCCCTGGACGACCTGCCCGTGCCCACCGGACCCATGCCCCACGAGCCCAACCTCACCGACGACCCCGACCGCGAACGCCGGCGCCGGGCCTACGTGGTCGATGTCGCCCCGCCGCCCCAGGCTCCTGCCCCATCGCAAAGGCGATGACGGGCTCAGAACCCGGCCCGGAGGCTTGCGGCCGAGGAGAAAGAGCCGGATACTGGTCCGATGTCGGTCGTGGACGGACTGCGGCCGGGATGATGCGCCGACACGGAGGTCGAGGAGCACGATGCGTCTTTCCCGGCTCACACTGAGCGGTTTCAAATCGTTTGCCGACACCACGGAGTTCACCTTCGACGCCCCCGTCACGGCGATCGTCGGGCCCAACGGGTGCGGCAAGTCCAACGTCGTCGACGCCATCAAGTGGGTGCTCGGCGAGCGATCCGCCAAGAGCCTGCGCGGCAAGGAGATGGCCGACGTCATCTTCGCCGGCAGCGCCGGACGCGCCCCCGGCGGCCTGGCCAGCGTCAAGCTCACCTTCGAAAACCCCGAGCTCACCGAAGAGCAGCTCGCTCGCCTGCGCGAGGCGGCCGAAGAGCGCGGCACCCCGTCGAGCCCCGAGCCCGACTCCGCCGCGGCCGCCGAACTGGCCGAAGGCATCGAGGCCGAGCTGGGCGAGGCCTCGGCGCTCTTGGTACGAGGCGGCGAGCGCCGCCGCGCCCTGCCCATCGATACCGAAACCGTCGAGGTCGAGCGCCGGCTGTATCGTGACGGCGCCTCCCATTACCTGATCAACGGCGCCCGGGCCCGCCTCAAGGACATCCGCGAGCTGTTCCTCGACACCGGCGTCGGCGCCGATGCCTACTCGATCATCGAACAGGGCAAGGTCGATGCCCTGCTCTTGGCCAACCCCGTCGAGCGCCGCCAGTTCTTCGAGGAAGCCGCCGGAGTCGCCCGGTTCAAGGCCCGGCGCATCGAAGCCCAGCGCAAGCTCGAACGCGCCGAGGCCAACCTCGTCCGCGCTCGCGAGCAGCTTGACTCCACCGAGCGTCGTCTCCGCCTCGTCCGCGGCCAGGCTGCCAAGGCCCGCAAGTTCAAGGAACTGGACGTCACCCTCCGCGGGCTCAAGGCCGCGCTCGCCTTCGACCAGTTCGACGATCTGTGCGAACGACTCACCGGCCTCACCTCGCGCCTGCACGACCTCGGCGGCGAACGCGAAAGCGCGATCGCGCTGGTCGCCGAACTCGAAGAAGCCCGCCAGGAAGCCGAGATCGCCCGCCACGACGCGATCACCCGTCAGCAGGCCCTGGAGCGCGAGCGCAGCGCGGCCGAGCACCGCCGCCAGACCGCCGAGCAGCGCCGCGCCATGACCCTTCGCGCCTTGGAGGACGCCCAGCGCCAACTCGCCGAAGATGAGCGTCGTCACAACGACCTGGGGTCCCGCCTCAGCACGATGGCCGGCGCGTGGAGCGAGGCCGAACGCGAGCGCATCACGCTCACCGCCGCGCTCGAAGAGGCGGAAGTCGCCCTGCGTGAAGTCGGCGCCGAACGCGAGACCGTGCAGGCCGCGCTGGCCGAGCTGCGCGTCAAACTCGCCGAGCGCCGCGCCGAAGTGTCGTCCATCGACCGCGAGCGCACGGGGATCGAAGCCCGTGTCGAGGCCGACCGCCGCCGCCTCCAGGCCCTCGAAGAGCAGGCGTCACGGATGGATGCCCGCGCCAAGGCCCTCGCCGAAGAGGCCGACGAAGCCTCACGAACCGTCGCCGAGATCGACACCGTCCTCCAGGACCGGCGTGCCCGGTTGAGCACGCTCGAACGCGAGAGCGCCACCCTTTCGGCATCCTCCACCAGCGTCTCCGACGAGCAGCGGTCCCTCAGCGAGCGCCTGAGCGAGATGGAGCAGCGCCACGCCCGCATTGACAGCCGCCGGTTGACGCTGCAGGAAATGGCCGAATCCCGCGAAGGGCTCGGCGAGGCCGTCAAGGCCGTGCTCGACCGTCGCGATCGCGAACGCGATGCCGGTGGTGACGGGCTGTTCGCTCGCGTGATCGGCCCGCTGGCCGATGCGATCCACGTCGAAGCCCAGGACGCCGTCGCCGTCGAGGCCGCACTGGGCCCGTCGCTGCAGGCACTGCTCGTCGAGCGAGCCTCCGACATCGCCGACCAGCGGCTGCTGGGCGCGCTCGACGGCCGCGTCTCCTTCATCCCGATCGACATGGGCCAGGTCGAGCACGCGCCGCGTTCGCCCGAGGTCCCCTTCTACTCGCCGGGCCGGTTCATGCCCATGGCCCGACTGGTCCGCACCGAGCCGAACCTCGAGCCCGTGCTCGAACGGCTGCTGGGGCGCACCTACCTCGTCACCGACCTGGATGCCGCCATGATGCTCGCCGCCGGGCCGCTGGCGGGCCTGGGCGCCCGCTTCGTCACCCGCTCTGGCGTGCTGCTGGAGGCCGACGGCCGGATCGTAGCCGGGCCGCTGGGCGGCGCGGGCGAAGCCGGTGAGGGGCTGCTCCAGCGCCGCAGCGAGCTGGCGCTCCTCGTCGGTCAGATCGCGGTGCTGGATGCCCAGCTCCACAGCGACCGTGCGGCACTCCGCTCGCTCGACGAACGCGCCGCCGAGATCGGGGCCCGCGTCGCCGAGCTGCGCGTCGCCATCGCTACCGAGCAGCGCGCCCTGGTGGGCGAAGAGTCCCGCCGCGAACGGCTGGAGTCCGATCGCACACGCCTCGAACGCGACCGCTCGATGGCGATCGAAGATGCCCGCGAAGCGACCGAACGCGCAACGGGCGTCCGCCAGGAGCAGTCCGAACTCACCCGCAAGGCCGAATCCCTCAGGCGCCTGCACGACGAACGCGTCGAGCTCACGCAGCAGATCGAGCGCGAACTCGAGTCGCACCAGTCCCGCCTTGAGGCGGCCAACGAGAGGCTCACCTCCGCCAAGGTCGAAGCCGGCCAGCGCGGCGAGAAACTCACCTCGCTCCGGCGCGAGCTGCGCCGCGTCGAACTCGAGCGCGACGAGGCCGAGCGCCAGCGCGAGCGACTGCGCGAAGCGGTCGAGTCCCGCCGCAGCACCCTCGCCGAAGACCACGCGGTCATCCAGGCCTCGGCCGTCGAGATCGAGTCCGCGCAGGCCCAGGCCCACGAGGCCGGCGAGCAGCTCGCGCTGCTGGCCGATGAAGCCGCCGCCCAGATCGCCGCCGCGGCCCAGGCCGGCGAACGCCTCAACGCCGCCCGCTCCCGCTGCGACCACCTCAACCGCGACTGGAACAGCCTGGAGCTCACCAAGCGCGAGCTCGAGGTTCGGCGCGAGAACGTCGAGGAACGTGCCCAGGAAGACATCGGCCTGGACCTCCGCAACGAGCACCCGCACTACAGCCAGATGATGGCCGACGGCGGCGTCGCACGCATCGATGCCGAGTCCACCGCCGCCGAGATCGAAGAGCTCCGCCAGACCATCGCCCGGCTCGGCAACGTCAACCTCGACGCCATCGACGAGGAGTCGGTCCTCGAATCCCGCAACGACGAACTGGTCCGGCAGGTCGCCGACATCGACGCCGCCCGGGCCCGACTCGAAGAGCTCATCACCCGCCTCAACGACGCCAGCCGCGACCGCTTCAAGACCATCTTCGAAGCGATCCAGTCCAGCTTCTCGGGGCCCAGCGGCATGTTCCGCCGGCTCTTCGGCGGCGGGCGGGCCGAGCTCCGGCTGGTCCCCGTGCCCGAGACCGGCGAGATCGACTGGCTCGAGTCCGGCATCGAGGTCACCGCCAAGCCGCCGGGCAAGGAGCCGCGCTCGATCAGCCAGCTCTCCGGCGGCGAGAAGACCATGACCGCAGTGGCCCTGCTCCTCTCGATCTTCCAGAGCAACCCCTCGCCATTCTGCGTGCTGGACGAAGTCGATGCCGCTCTCGACGACGCCAACGTCGAACGCTTCGGCGCCATCGTCCGCCAGTTCCTCGACCGCTGCCACTTCATCATCATCACCCACAACAAGCGCACCATGCAGACCGCCGACCAGCTCTACGGCGTCACCATGCAGGAGCGTGGCGTCTCCAAGCGCGTCAGCGTGCGGTTCGATCAGGTCGGCGAGGACGGGCGCATCCAGACCGCCCCCGGCGTCGCCCCGATCGACGACCTCGAACACCTCCACGACGAGCCCCCGCCGTCCCCGACCCCGGCCCCCGCCCCCGAGATCCACACACGCCCCTCGACGCCGCTGCGCCGGTCGCTGGCGGCATCCTCGCCCAACGGCGCTGATCGCGCGAGTTAGAACGGCTTCAGGCGCGTGGTCCACCGCCGGACGAGTGAGGAAAGCGAGCGTCATCCCCGCAACTCAATGCCCTCGTCCCGCTCCGTGGTGCCATGGCCACGGCTCGGCGTGGTCCATCCTTCGCGGCGGCCTAGGCCGAACGGCAATGGGCCTTCGCGGTCAACGAGTCATGGATTGCATTTCTGCGGAGCCGAATTGGACTATTGAGTTCACATAGTTCGCCACCAGATCCTGCTTACAACCAACCAACGGACCGGCGAACCACTCGTATATCGACAATCGCATCATGTTCATCTATTAGACACTGTATTTGCGTTGCATAGGTCATGATAGTCCATGCAGGCGGTCGAATCGTGACTTTCATGACACGCAACGTAGCGTGAACGCTCGAGTCACTACGAGGACCAGCGAACGACTGCAGTCCGACCATTGAAAGCTGGCGATTCACGTCTTCGACCCCGGTGCCAGGGGGGCACCGAGACAGCCACCTCTGTCGGAGGGCATCTGGTGACGACGTGCGTCTCGCCAAGTCTGGCCTTGCTATATCTATGATTCTCGGAGTCATCGCCGCAACGACAAGCAGCGTCGCGATGGCTATTGTCGTTACATACATGTTGCATAACGACCGATACTTCAAATGAACGACATTGTTCGACTCATGTATCATGTGCGTGATCGCGAACTGATCCTGCGGCGGACGGCATCCCCACGATTCTACCCCCGCGGCCCGCCCGGGTGCCATGGCCACGGCTCGGCGTGGCTATGGCAAGACGCCCATCGCCAACAACACCCCAACCGCCTGCAAAAACCCCCGGCTCGGGATGATGAACGCCCGCGACCTGCGACATGCCGAGGTCATCATAACCCGTCACCGTCACCGCGTTGTGGCTCACCCGCGAGACCCGGCTGGCCGCATCGTCGAACAGGTCAGAGCTGCTCAGATAGTCGAAGTAGACCAACTCGATCCCGGTCACGGCGTGGTTCAGCCGCTGGTACTCACGCCTTAAGGTGTTGCGGCCGCCCCCCGAGCCCTAAGGCCACTTCGGGCTCATTCAGGTCGCACTGCATGGCCTTTACCGCACTCTGGGCAGACGGAGGTAGCGAGACCCTTGAGCGGGTAGGCACAGTGCGCGCACAGAACATCACTCGCCAGCAATCGCAGCCGCCGCTTGAAAGCGCAGAGCATCGCAGTCGCGAGGACAAGCATGCAAATAGCAATCGCAGGTGCGTACATGGATACTTTGCCCCACAGTAACACGAGCTCCGAATACTGCGGCCGCACGACTCCCAGTCTCGCAAGAAATAGCCACCCAAAGCATACGGATGACATCACGTGCAGAATGATGGTGGTCACGATCACGATCTGCACAAGTGGAATGTATTGTCGTTCGACCAAAGGATGGCCTATTGCACTTGCAACCTGTTTACTCCTGGCAAACTGACTGTGCAGGCAAACACCGTGAATCGCGGCGAGCAACAAACCTAATCCGAGAAAACACAACGAAACGGAAAATGTTAAATCGAGCGGAAGCGACTCGAATTGGAGCATTGCATAAAAGGTTCCGAATCCCGCTGCCCAAACACAAGACGAGGCGTGCATAAGTACGATGGTCTTGTAGTCATGCCCGAACGATCGAATTTGCTTCGCTGCCAGCGCCACGGAAAGAACAATGATGAGTGATGCCATTCCAATCTTCAAGTGGTGCGCCGGACTCAAGCCAATCGGAAAAGTTGCGAGCAGTGTGATTGCTAATGCATAAAGCATACGTGCCTCTGATCGCGATGTCGAGAACATCGGCCTTGGCATTTCATAAATCCCAATGCGGACCATACGGGCAACCTGTGAGGCTGGCGACTGGCATCCCCACGATTCTACCCCTGCGACCCCATGCGGGGTGCCATGGCCACGGCTCGGCGCGGCTCTTGCGACACGCCCATCGCCAACCACACCTCAACCGGCTGCGGCAGACCCCCGGCTCGGGATGGTGGACGCCCGTGACCTGCGACATGCCGAGGTCATCATAACCCGCCACCGCCACCGCGTTGTGGGTCACCCGCGAGACCCGGCTGGCAGCTTCGTCGCCGGCCGCACAGGCCACCTGGACACTTTGCAATAGACGCGCTGAATATCAATGCCGAAAGCAACAGTGACCACGTCGCTAATCCCACGGGTACAATGCCAACAGGAACGAAGTACATACGACGACTAGTCGTGATGTCTAGTGAATAGCGACTGACCGATGAGCCATCTTGCATCTGGTCAAAAATACGATACAAGATCGGCACGCCTGGCCCGAATGCTTCTACTGAGCGGCAGGATACGTTTGCTGGAATATTCGCTGCAGTTGACGCCCATGCCGGCATGGATGCAACAGTCTGCCCGTCAGATCTCAGGCCAAGGTCGACTCGGCACGCGGTAACTTCGGTGGCCCAGAACGTCCGTCTTTGTTCCCATGCCGTATTGCGACCAGTATCGTAAAATAGCTTGGACCGGCCGACTTGCCCGCTGCAACCAGACACAAGCACTGAAACCATGCCGAGCAGTGCCGCTGCGGCGGCTCCCATCACTAGGGATACGGCTAGGTGAGCAATGAGACCGCCGATCAGCGAAGTCGACTTGCCGCTCTTCTCGCCATCAACGGCCACTGCATTTCTGGCGGGTGGCATCCCCACGATTCTACCCCGCTGCCCGCTCCGGGATGCCATGGCCACGGCCCGGCATGGCTCTGGCGAGACGTCCATCGCCAACCACACCCCAACCGCCTGCGGCAAACCCCCGGCTCGGGATGGTGGACGCCCGTGACCTGCGACATGCCGAGGTCATCATAATCCGCCACTGGCACCGCGTTGTGGGTCACCCGCGAGAGCCGGCTGGCAGCATCGTCGAACAGGTTAGAGCTGCTCAGATAGTCGAAGTAGACGATCTCGATGCCCGTCCCGGCGTGGTTCATACGCTGGTACTCACGCCTTAAGGTGTTCCGACCGCCCCCCGAGCCCGAACACCGGGGCTTGCTTGGAAGATACCGCAGACTGCACCAAGACACTACGAGGACTCATCACTGTGCATTCCAAAGCCACACTCGGGACATCCCGATTTGAGACCACCGCAGCTTGCGAGCTCAACGAGTGGGTACCCGCACTCGGGGCATCTGCGATGGCGAAGCCGCCGCTGACGCCTGCGATACCAATAGATTCGTCGCAAACACAGACTTACAATCAGAACAAGACTTGGAATGAGAGTTACCCGCGCCCCCAAGATCACGAAGTTACGCCAGATCCATTCAATGGAGACCTGGCTGGTGCTGTGGCCCTGAAACTGAAAGTCTTGTGGCCAGCGAGGGTGTTTCGAGTATGCGAGATGAACCAGCTTGGCGACCTCGGCCTCGCTCCACAACCCGAGTCCTACACAGTCCCGAGCCCAGCTGGCCGGATACTCTCTCGACACTATCGCCGTCTCTGTTGTCTGTCTGAAAGGAATAGACAGCCACCATCTATCTCGCTCACGTTTAGAAATGAGTTCCACACTTCCGAGCACACAATCACGGATCGTCGGCTGACGAAATACGGCGTGCTGCGAATGTCCGAAGTCGCTGATCAGAAATACTTCATGACTCTGCGGATCTGCTCGCACCTGCCCACGCGCGAATACCTCGGCGTACGGTGCAGGATAGCGATGCTCAACCAACGACACAGCTATAATGCATGCGACACAGGCTGCTACACACGCATACATGCGTCGAGTGGGTACTGAATCTGGCGACTTAGCGTATGATGTCATAATCCGTATTGATCTTAGTTGCAGACGCACACCCAATCCCATGTCCTGATTGGTGTGCCGGGTGGCATGCTCACGATTCTACCCCCGCGACCCGCTCGGGTGCCATGGCCACGGCCCGGCGTGGCTATGGCGACACGCCCATCGCCAAACGCACCCCAACCGCCTGCGGCAAACCCCCGGCTCGGGATGGTGAACGCCCGCGCACGGTATCGAAGCTGCGCACCCTCAGCCACGGCCGACGAAGCCCGAGCCGGTCTTGGCTTGCGAATCCGTCGCTCCATATTCGTCCGGGGTCCTGCTAAGACAACTGCCCAACTTGACAACACCCTGGTTGCATCCGCTTACTACACATTGCTGCGGGCAGCGACTCCGCATTCTGGACAAGCGACCCCGCCGTTGCCGCCGAGTCCAGCCAAATCGTATCCGCAGCACAAGCACGCGCCACGTCGATGTCTTGAGACACGCAGAACGACACGCCAACCAAGTGATGCCAATGCCGCTGTGCACCAGATAATGACCGCGTTGACCACAAGCGATGTCGCCAAGTATAGCGGCTTGACAGTTGAGGGGACACCGATCGCGACCTGGATCGAATTGCCTTGGTCTATGCTGATGCGTCGCATCCTGGACGTTCGTCGCATTTCACTCTGAAGTCTACCTGTAGAGAGATCGAGCTGGCTGCGCGAACAAAGCCATTGGAGCGGAAGCCCAACACTTTCTTGCTGCAGCAAAAGGACCGGGATGTCAGCTTGAGAGGCAACTCCGCCGCGATGGCTAGGACACGTCGTTGGCAGACGCTGGAGCACGGCTAGCAGTGATTCTTCATGCATATGTGTGTATGACGCACCTATCGCGTGCCACGATTCATACGTGATCGGGCTGGCGATTACATCTACAGCCGACACGGCTTCTGTTTGCGGACTCCCCACGTAGCACGAGTATCGCCAGAGCCATATCGCGACAAGCACCGTAACGACCACAGATGCAGCGACTGAGGCAATCGCGCCGCGCAGATAAGGTCTAGCGGTACGAAACAGCATAATAGTGCTCACGCGCTGGTCGGCGGACGGCATCCCCACGATTCTACCCCCGCGACCCGCTCGGGGGTGCCATGGCCACGGCCCGGCGTGGCTCTGGCGACACGCCCATCGCCAACCACACCCCAACCGCCTGCGGCAGACCCCCGGCTCGGGACGGTGGACGCCCGTGACCTGCGACATGCCACCGCGTTGTCGGTCACGCCGGGGCCATCGCCGCACGGATCGCCTGATCCAGGTGCGACGGGTTGGTGGTTCCCACCACCACGCTCGAGACGCCCGGCTCGCTCAGCGCGAACCGGATCGATGCGCCCGCGGGATCGCTGCCGGCATTGAAGCGCTCTCGTTCGTCGGCGCTGAGGTGGGCCACGGCTTCTTCGGGGCGTCCGCTGAGCAGCGCCTTCTTGACCACCACGCCGATGCCGCGCGCATGCGCCGCACGGATCGCCGGCAGGTCGGCGCGGTCCCGGGGGTTCAGGGTGAGCATTACCACATCCGAGCGATCGATCGCCGCCATCGCCCCCTCGGGGGTCTTGGGCGAGATCCCGATCGCCCTGATCCGCCCCTGCTCCTTCATCCGCGCCAGCGCCTCCAGCGTGCCCAGGCGCTGGATGATCTCAAGGTCGTTGCCGTCTGAATGCACCAGCACCACATCCAGCACCTCAACCGCCAGTCGGCGCAGGCTGCGCTCCACGCTGGCTCGGGCCCATTCGGGGGTGAAGTCAAAGCGTGATTGACCGGTGGCGTCGTCGAACTCCTCACCGACCTTGGTCGAGATCACCCACGCGTCCCGTGGGGCGACCACCGGCAGCAGCCGCCCGAGGCGCTCCTCGCTCAGGCCGTACGCCGGCGCGGTGTCAATCAGGGTGATCCCCCGCTCGTGGGCGTGGGCCAGGAGCGCCAGGGCCTGCTCGTCGTCGGGGATCGCGGCGGCATACTTCAGGCCGGTCGAACGGCCCAGCTTGACCGTGCCCAGCCCGATCGCGCTGACCTCACGGCCGGTCCGTCCCAGGGCTCGTTGCGGGATCTGCACGGGGCCAGTGTACTGGTGACCCTGCCAGCGACGGTTGCCGAGGCCCCGAACGCACGCGAGGATGGACCGCTTGTCCGATTCCCCAATCACGATCGACGTGCTGATCATCGGCGGCGGCATCGCCGGGCTCTGGACGCTCGATGCGCTCCGCCGGGCCGGGCGCTCGGCCATCCTGGTCGAGAACCGCGCCCTGGGCGCGGGCCAGACCATCTGGTCCCAGGGGATCATCCACAGCGGCCTGAAGTACACCCTCGCGGGCTCGATGACCGCCTCGGCCCAGACGGTTCGCGACATGCCCGACCTGTGGCGGGCGTGCCTGACAGGTCGCTCCCATCCAGACCTCAGTGCGGCCGGACTGCGAGCCCCCTGCTGCCACCTCTGGCGGACCGAGTCGCTCAGCTCGAAGGTCGGCATGATCGGTGCCCGGGTCGGGCTGCGGACCCGGCCCGAAACTGTCGACGTTGCCGAGCGTCCGGCGGTGCTGCGTGGCTGCCCCGGAACGGTCGCCCGACTGGACGAGCCGGTGGTTGATCCGGCCCGCGTGCTTGAGGCGATGGCGTCGGCGTGGCCCTCGGACATCCTGAAAGTCGACGAGCGCGGCGGAGTCGAGTTCATCCTGCGCCAATCGGGGCACGTTGAGTCGGTTCGTCTGCACGCCGGCGGGCGGACATGCGTGCTGCGCGCGCGCGTGGTCGTGCTGTGCGCCGGGAACGGCAACGCTGCGCTGCGCCAGAGCGCCCGGCTCGATCCGGATCTGATGCAGGTGCGCCCGCTGCGGATGGTGCTGGTGCGCGGCGCCCCCGACCGCCTGCCTGAGCTCAACGGTCACTGCATCGACGGCAACCGTACGCGTGTCACGATCACCTCCGCCACCGACCGCGCCGGGCGGCGCGTGTGGCAGGTGGGCGGCGAGGTCGCTGAGCGTGGCGCATCCCTCGCCCCGGCGGAACTACTGGACCTGGCCAAGCGGGAACTCGCCGAGGTCCTTCCGGGGTTCTCGATTCAGGGTCTGGAGTGGGCGACGTACGACGCCCCGCGGGCCGAGGGCCGCACACCCGGAGGTAAGCGCCCGGAGGATGTCACCGCGTTGACCGAGGGCAATGTCGTCACGGTGTGGCCGACCAAGCTGGTGCTGGCTCCCCGTGCCGCGAGCTTGGCGGTCGAGCGGGTCGCGGCGGTCCTGGCCGGCGCGGGTGAGCCGTCGACCAGTTGGGACCGTTCGGACTGGCCCAAGCCCCCGGTCGCGCTCGCCCCGTGGGACGACGACCGGCCGTGGACATCGTGAGCGCACTCGGTCAGCGAGCGCCCGTGGGAGGCGGGGGGATCTTCAGCACCATGCCTTTGCGGAGGTTGGTGCCCTCTTCGTTCACCTGGTCCTGGTTGGCATCACGGATCAGCGTCCAGAGGGCTGCCTTGCCGTAGAGCGCACGGGCGATGCTCGAGAGCGTGTCGCCGGACTCGACGATGTACTCCACATGATCCGGTCGGACCGGCGCCGGCGGGCGCACGGGCTGACCGGAGTCATCCACCTGCAAGCCCTGGACATTGCCGGGATCGACCGGGACCTTGATGGTGCGGCCGACGCGCAGGTGATTGAAGTCGGTCGTCGGGTTGAAGTTCTGGATGGCCAGCCAGTGCTGGTCGGTGCCGAAGAACTTGCGAGAGATGATCCGCGCCGTGTCGCCACGCTCGATCGTGTAGTTCCGATAGCTGGGCGGGATGACCGTCGGGCCCGTGGGCGCTTCCGGCTCCGGCTTAGGAGTCGCCGGCAGAGCGATGGGCTCCGGCTCGGGTGGTGGTGCGGCGGGCGACGCGCGATCCGGGCGATGAGTTCCGGGGGTCGGGCGGGATGTATCGTCCGGCGGCTCGCCGAAGGAGATGGAGACCTGGCGCGGCTCGGGCCTGTCGGTGAGCCAGTAGGTCGCCACCCAGATCAGGGCGAGAGCCAGAGCAAAGAGGGCGTAGCGCCGAGTGTCGCGCATGAGTTGGGCCCTCCGACGGGGACGGGCTAGGTCTGGGCCAGATAACCGCCGCCGGGAGCGAGTGTCGCCGGAGCGGCATCAGGGGTGCGTCGTGCCGCGGCCGACGGGGCCGGGGGTGGCACCTTCTGCTTCCAGACAATCGGCGCGGCGATGGCGATGGTTGAGTAGGTTCCAAGAATCGTTCCCACGAGCATCGTGAAGGCGAACGACGCCACGCCCTCGCCGCCGAAGACGAAGAGGATCAACATGGAGATCATCGTGGTGCCCGAGGTGATGAGCGTGCGACTCATGCAGGCGTTGACGGCATCGTTGATAACCTGCTTGGAAGCGTACGCGAGCTTGCCGCGCATCTCGCGGATGCGGTCGAGGATGACGATCGTGTCGTTGAGCGAGAAGCCGATGATCGTCAGGATCGCGGCGGTGAGGCCGAGGTCGATTTTGTAGGCCTTCAGTCCGGTCCGCAGCAGCCACGGGAAGTGCTCGACGAGGTAGAAGGTCAGACCGATGACGCCGACGGTGATCAGCACGTCGTGGACCAGCGGCACGATCGCTGCCAGCGAGTAGCGGAGCGAACCGAACCGGACCCAGACGTAGACCGTGACGAGGAAGAAGCACAAGATGATCGAGACGATCGCCTGGGCCTGGAAGGTGGCGGCGACCTCGGCGCTGAAGGATTCGACGCCGGCCAGGGTGGTCGAGCGGGTCAGCGCCTCACGCACGAGCCCCCACTCCGGGGCGGCGAGCTGGGCCCGCCACTTCTGATCGTCGAACGAGAAGTTCGTCGACGGGTCGTGGACAAGCACCGCGCCGTCCTCAACCGTTCCGTCTGGCCGGAGCGTCAGCGCGACGAATCGGAAGGACCGCTTGAGCGTCGTTGACGCGAACTGCGGCTGGTCACGAACGAACTGGATGCGTTCGAGGATGACCTCCTCGGTGACCGGCGGCTCGATGTTGTCGAGCACCATGATGACGCCGCCGGTAAAGCCCATGACATCGTCGCGGATGTCTTCGCGCCCGATGTTGGCGCCCAGCGTCGGGTCGATCACGGGGCGGACGACCTGGTCGTTCACGGCCTCCTGATCGGACCCGGCGAATCGCAAGGCCGGGCGTGAATCGATGACGTCGCTGAACGCGTTGACGATGATGCGCTGGAGGATCTCGGCATCGGTCTCCACCCCGGTGGAATCCCCGACAGTGCCCGCACGCTCCGTCTGGACGATCGGCGTCTTGATCTTGAAGGAGTTCGAGGTGACGCCGTCATCAAGCGGATTCATCGGCACCACGTCGGCGTCGGCCAGAGCCCACAGCACCGACTGCTCGGGAGTGGTTGCGAGGCCCTCGGCCTTGGCTCGATCGGCCAGGGTCCGGACGCGCTCGGCCACTTCTGACCTCGTCATGGTCATTGGGGTGCGGCTGCCCGCACCATCGGTCTCGGACTTGAGCCGCAGCGTCACGGCCGTGCCGCCGCGGAACTCGGTGTCGAGCAGCCGCTTGCCGTCGACGAAGCACATGAACAGGCCGAGCAGCACCATCGCGATGGAAAGCGGCACGAAGACCCAGCGCAGCGCGATCCAGTCGATCTTGGGCGTCAGCAGTCGCTGCAGCGCCGGGATCACCAGGGGGAGCTGGCTGAGCTTCTTGACCCTGATGTGGTCCACGAGGATCGTGAAGATCGCACGGGTGATCACCAGGGAGCAGAACATCGTCGCCACCACGCCGATGCCCAGCGTGATGCCGAAGCCGCGGATCTCGGTGGTGCCGATGTACGCCAGCACGAAGCAGACGATCAGGTTGGTCACGTTCGCGTCGACGATCGTCGAGAGCACCTTGCTGAACGCCAGGCGTACCGCGGTCCGGATGTCGTTGCCCGCCAGGACCTCTTCCCGGATGCGCTCGTAGATCAGCACGTT
>SXGQ01789571.1_pt1 | contig 23898 bp, 20 predicted proteins | sample 3178371 | NCBI WGS metagenome assembly SXGQ01 (sample SAMN11356859, study PRJNA531348) | freshwater metagenome | isolation source: freshwater sample F1-20 | place: China: Fuxian Lake, Yuxi | collected 2017-12-25 | reverse complement strand
CACCTGGTCGTGACGGTGGACACCAATTTGGACCTGGACCAAAAGTATCTAAAAAAGTTACTAAAGCAGTAAATAAAGATCCAGCAAAGCATCTTTCAGACCTTTTTGCTAAAGAGTATGATAAGAAAAAGCAAGGTGTGGAGGAAGAAATAGAACTCCAAGAAGCAGAAAAAGGTGGTAGAAAGGTTCAATTAAATAAACCTTTTAGAACATCTGATGGCAAAGGCAAATTTGCTGTATATACAAAGAATGAAAAAGGTAATGTAGTTAAAGTGAATTTCGGTGATACTACTGGACTCACTATTAAGACAAGTAATCCGGATAGACGTCGTAATTTTAGGGCAAGACACAATTGTGATAACCCAGGACCAAAACATAAAGCGAGATACTGGTCATGCAGAGCTTGGTCTAGAGGCACAGTTTCCGCAGGCTTAGGCACCTAATCAAATAAATATAATAATTAGAATTCATTTTAAGGAATCAAAAAATGACAAGAATTACTAACAATCTTTTTGAGTCAATTCAAAAAGTAATTCAGGGCCCGACACAGCCTGTAGTAAAAGAAGAAAATAAAGAAGTTGCCGAAGGTCAGGTAGATAAAGCACATTATTGTGCCACACACGTAGAACATCCTCTGTATGGTGAGGGCGAATGTATTGCTGAAGCACATGCAGATCCAGATGCTGATGGTAATATTGAATGGTATACTGTACAATTTAGTGATGGTGTTCGTAAAGTATATACTGAGGCAATGAAAGTCAAAAAAGCAAAGATGCATGAGCATGCTGAAGTCACAGATGAAATGATTGATCAAGAAGTTGCTGATCTATCAGACGAAGAGTTGGAAGAAACTCTACAAGAAGCTCTTGCTTTAGATGAGGCATCATACTCAGCCAAAGCTGCTCGTGCAGGTAAAGACATAGGCAAACCTGGCAAGATGTTCGGTAAGATTGCTGCTTCCGCTGCAAAGCGTTATGGTTCAGCGGAAAGAGGCAAAAAAGTTGCCGGTGCTGTACTAGCTAAACTTCGTGCTAAAAGTATGAAAGAAGAAGCTATGTCAGAAGGCGGTATGCCATCTAGTGTAATTAAATCTAAACAATTGTATAGTAGAATGACACCTGCTGAATTTGCTAAAGCTCATGGTGATAAATCTGACGATATATTACGAGGAATGGCATGGCGGCATGGATACGGTAAAAATAGTAATCATTATGTAAACAAACGTAATGAAGGTATGAAGAAAGAAGAAGCCGAACAAACCAACGAAGGCGCAATGAGTGACCTAGATGCTGATCGTAAAGATAGGGCATATCAAACACGTCAAGCTAAGACTACAATGAAACATATTAGTAATCCAACACCGGGTGAAAAGAAAGCTGCAAAAGATATTAAACCTGGTATTGCTGGTTATAGAGATCGTATCGCTATGCTCAAAAGTGCCCAAGCAAGAGGCGGTTTAAAAGCAGAAGGCATGGATCCTGTCGGTAAAGAAGATGATGATATTAATAATGACGGTAAAACAGATAAGTCTGATTCTTATCTACATAACCGTCGTAAAGCAATTAAAGCATCAATGAAAGAACAAATTGAAATTAAATATTACGTTGAAGAAACAGCAACAATAGAAGTTCCAACAGAACCAACATATGCTGATTATTTAGATGCAGTTAAAATTATTATCGGTTCGGATGATGCTGAACTACAACAAGACATCATTAATATTGCGGAAGAAGCATATAAAAATAATGAATATGAGATTATTGTAGAGGCAGCTGTTACTAAGCAGCAAAAGAAAGATGTGAAACAAAAAATGAATTATTATTTTGGTGATTGGAAACCAACAAATAAACCTGAGACTGCTAAACATTCTGTTGGTTCAAGACACGACATTGTAACTAAGGGCGGAGTAACAAAAGCAACTGCTAGACTTGCCCATACTACAGGCGAAAGTCCAGAGGAAGCTAAAGCAAGAAGAGCTGCCGATAAAAGGGACAAACAACTTGCTAAAGTGGCTAAAATTCTTAAGTCAAAAAGATAAGCCATAAATATACTAAAAGGGGAAAAACATGTCTCAATGGGGCAATTTAGATAGATTAATTCTATCAGGTACTGCGTCAGCAAATTCTAGCAGTACTACAAGCACTACAGTTGTTGCAACTCTTGCTACAACATTTGCAAGCGCCAATGTGATGCCTGGTGACTCTTTACTTTTAGATAATGTGGCATACAGAGTAGCTTCTACTAATGGTGGAAACACTGCGGTATTAGACGTTGCATTTACAGGTGCTAATTCTACATCGATAGTTATGGGCGTTCAGGAATCACCAAAGGATATTTTAACATATGGTTGGGCCACATCAGTTGGTTCTACGCCCGGTGCCAATGGTGTTACTAAGAGAAACGTATTTGGTGTAGATAGTGTTGAAGTATCAGTAGCTGCTAATAAATTAAAAGGTTTCAATCATACTGGTTGGGCCTACCATGAAACTTATACCAATTCTCAAGGTACTACTAGATATAGAACTGAAACATTGGTTGCTATGTCAAAGAACTTTAACAGAGATCCTGATGGTAACCTATTAACAGACGCGGCTGACGATTCAGTATTGGCAGACAGTTAATAAGAGAGAATAATGGCAGATTTAAAAGTATCTGAACTAATTTCTGCAAATATAGTTCAGAAAAATGATCTATTATATGTAGTTCAAGATGGTGTTAGCAAGAATGCAAATGCTGCCACCCTCTTCGCATCTATTTTTGATCCGACACTAGACGGTAACATAGTTATTGGTGGTAATGTTCAAATCATTACCACATCGGATTCAGTGGATGTAACTAAAGCTCGAACAGAGTTTATTGGTGGGCAATCTGCCAATTCTTCTTCTATACTTTCAGGTGCAATTTTACCTGCATCTATATTCTTTTATACCCCCGGAGTTTCGGCTTCAGGTGTAGGTATGACATTTGTAGATGGTGCACCTTTTTCACAAACAATTAATGTTACTTATGCTAACGGGAAGATAAAATTAAATGGTTATTTTCCTAATGATTGGATAGGTACAGGGGTTAATAAGCCATTCCCTAACGGATTTAAATTCGTTAAAGGATCGACTTATACATTTGTAGTATCAGATCCAACCAATACTGGTAACATTATGTCTTTGTCTACTTCTATAGACGGGACAAATAGTTTAGGTGCTGAATATACTGCTAATGTAGTGCGTGTAGGAACACCTGGGTTCTCTGGGTCAAGTTTTACATTTACTCCAGCGAACGTAACAGTTGATCCTGGTGGTCTAAACCAAGTAGATATACCGCAAGGCGAAGAAGGTCAATTAAAAATATTGACCATGAGAGAAACTGCTGGTGGTAGTTTCAGTCTTAGCGGTAATATTATAAACAATATTAATATAGTGTTTAGAAGGGCAGGCGAATCTGCTCTAATGTTGTATTCGGGAAATGCTTGGGCAGTTCTCGGTGCTACTCCAGGATTCCAAACAACATTTTCTGGTACTTCTGATGATGTTCCAGAAGGATCAAAATTATATTTTACCAACGCTAGAGCACGAGCTGCAATTAGTGCCGGCGATCAAACAATTTTATACAATCCTATTACCGGGACAATTAAAGCAAATGTAGCATTGTTTGCTGGCGGTAATATTAATATCAGCGCTTTAGCAACTACTGATGATATAGCTGAAGGACCTAGTGCTTCTGCTAATCTTGACTTAGGTAGAGCATATTTTACAAATGCCAGAGCAGTTGCAGCAGTTACGGCATCACTTGCAACAATATCATCTGCAGCATTTGGTAATGTTGCCAACGTATTATATGTAGCTAAAAATGGTAATGATGCTAATCCTGGTAATTCTTTAGAAAAACCTTTAGCTAATATTCATGCTGCTTTACAAAGAATAGGAAATAACTCTAACACAACAGTTAAAGTTATGTCTGGTACTTATACTTTATATGGAAATCCCGTAAATATTCCATCTAGAACAGCATTGGTAGGTGATAATCTAAGAACTACGCACGTGTTTCCTCAAAATCCAACAAGTGATATGTTCTATGTAAATAATGGATCATATGTTACAGGATTCACCTTTAGAGGGCATCAGTCACCATCAGCAGTATTTTCCTACAATCCTAATGGATCTGCAGGGTTTATAGTAACAAGTCCGTATATACAAAATTGTTCTTCCATTACCACTACTGGTACTGGTATGAGAGTGGATGGCAATTACGTATCAGGGTTGAGATCAATGGTTTGTGATTCCTATACCCAAACAAATGAAGGTGGTATTGGAATTCATATGCTGAATAGGGGGTACACGCAGCTTGTATCTGTATTTACTATATGTTGTAATATCGGCATATTATGTGAAAATGGTGGATTTTGTTCTATTACTAACTCCAACACATCTTTCGGAACATACGGTTTAGTTTCTAGAGGAGTAAGTCCTACATTATATTCTGGTAAAATCGTTACTCATGCTGCGGATGGAAATGTATCAAATGTATTGCTATCTAATTTGTCAATTAAACCTAATTATGGTGATGCTGTACTAATAGCGAACTTCAATCAAGCAAAGTGTTCAAGAGATACAGGTCTCATAGTTGATTCCATATTATTTGATATGGTTTATAATGGAAATACTGAATCTAAATTTTCAGGGCTACAATATTTTGCTCAGTCGGAATCAGCTATTCCAGGACAACAAACTGAGACTATAGCTGCTATAAACCATGCAAGAAATTTAGCAACTAATGTAATATTGAATACTATTGTGAGTCCAACATATCAGGCATCCAACACACAAGTTACAGTTGCTCCTTCACCTGGAGATGCGGTTGCAGTAGGAAGAATTAATACAGAATTTTATACTATTACAGATATTATTGCTAACGGTACCGTCGGAGTTACAGATTTAATAATACCTAATAAATATCCTGCTAATACTACTGCTGCAATAAATCATGCTGCTAATTTATTACAATTAAATAAAAATTTTATAGCTTCAGAAGTAATTGGATATTTAAGTAATGTATACCCGGCATTAGTTTATAGTAATGCTAAATGCTTTAGAGACGTTGGTTATATTTTAGATAGTATTACTTTCGATTTAAGACATGATGGAAATAAACAAGCTATAACCTCAGGAGTTTATTATTATAATCATAATGCAGCTGTGTCGCAAATAAATAATCAAGCAGTTCAAACAGGTGCAGCATATACATATATCAAAGATTTAATAGATAATGTAATTTCTGCTAATACTACTGGCTACGTAGTATTAAATACAGTTGGTTTAACTCAAAATACGACTGCTGCTCCTGCAGGTGTAAGTAATGCGACTATTATAACTAATATAAGAAATAATATAGACTATCTAGTAGATATAATAGAAAATGGTCCTTCTTATGCTGGTAATGTAAAAACACCCATAGGACTTACTCCATTCACACATTTAGATGTAGATTATGCTGCTAAATTGATTTATGCTAATAGAGATTTTATTAAGGCTGAAGTTTTAGAATATGTAAATGTTAATTGGGCCACAATAAGTAATGGAGCAGGTACATTCTACACAGTAAATGCATCTACACCATTGGTAGCTAATACTAGTTTGGTTACTTTACTAGAAACCCCTACAGAAATCTTCCTTGCCAATTCAAGAGTTTCTTTTCATCAACCAAGTTATATTTCGGCATCAAGTCATACTTTTGAATATTGTGGTTCAGGTGATGTTTTGGCTACTGCTCTACCGTATGCTGGCGGTGTGCCTATACAAGAAAATGAAATAGTAGAACAAGCTGGGGGATTAGTTTATTTTACTAGTACAGATCATTTGGGAGATTTTAGAATTGGTAATAACTTTACCATAAATAGAGTAGATGGAACAATTACAGGAAGAACATTTAATAAAGCATTGTTCGCGGCCTTGACACCGTATATCCTAGCAATCGAAGGTTAATAAATGGCAACCGCATTAAACATATTTAAAACAGTAACAGCAAATTTAACTACTGGAGGTAACGTATTATATACTGCTCCTTCTACTAAAACATCTATTGTACTTATGGTGCAAGCATCAAATCTAAATTCTACTAATACTGCTAGTATTAGTTTCTTTCATAGAACTAACACTTTTGCAAATACAGCTTTGGCTTATAATTTTGAGATTCCTCCTAAAGATGCAGCTAGTATTATAGGTGGTGGTACTGGTAAATTAGTTTTAGAAACAGGGCAAAGTGTGTACGCTTCAGCAAATGTGAATAATACTGTTCAATTAGTTATGAGCATATTAGAAACAGCAAATGACTAAACTAATTTCAGGTAGAGTAAAAAAGGTACCTAGTGCCAATGTATCTAATGTTAGATACCAATTCCTACGTTTGGAAGAAGCTGAACCAGACTTAGGTGTTCCTATTGCAGATGGTTATGTTCTCAAAAGCACATTAGCGGGTGTTAGATACTGGCAACCAGAAGCTGGAGGTAATACTTCATTCTCTGGTAATACTAATAATGTTCCTGAAGGCAGTTTAAATCTATACTTTACTAATGCTAGAGTCGGAACATATTTAGCAGTAACTAGTGTTAATCAATTTGCAGATGTTGATACTTCCTCAGTTTTGCCCGCAGCAGGAAATGTATTAATTTGGAACGGATCTGCTTGGGTACCAGGTTCAGCAGTAGCTGATTTAGCTAATATTGCTAATTCTGTTGTTTCTTTTACAGGATTATCAACATCTAATCTAACAGAAGGTTCTAATCTATATTTTACCAATGCTAGAGTAGCAGCTAACATTGCGCTTACAAGTATTAATGCATTATCTGATGTAGATACTACAGGTGTTACTAATGGAAATGTATTAGTTTATAGTTCTGGGCAATGGCGACCAGGAACTGTAACAGCAGCAGCTGCCGCTACAAATTTTGCTAATAATTCCAATGTTGCTAACATTGTTTTATCTTTAACAGGATTAACTACTTCTAATTTAAATGAAGGATCTAATTTATATTATACTAATGCAAGAGTAGATTCTCGCATAGCTGTGACGAATTTAAATGCCTTATTTGATGTGAATTTTATTTCTCCTTCAGCAGGTGAAATTATTAAATGGAACGGTACTCAATGGGTTAATTCTGCAGATTTAACAGGGGCGGGTGTAGGTAATGCAGATTTTGCTAATACTGCATCTAACGCTAATGTGGCATTGACAGTATTATCCCTGTCAGGATTAACTACTTCTAATTTAAATGAAGGATCTAATTTATATTATACTAATGCAAGAGTTTATGCAAATTTAGCTTTAACAAGCATTGATGTTCATTCTGATGTTGATACTGCTGGTGCTATGGTTGGGCAGTTGCTTCAATGGAATGGTACCAGATGGGTACCAGCTACAGTAACTGCCTCTTATGCTATTTTTTCAGGTGAAGCAAATTATGCTAATACTGTAAATACTTTAAGTAATTTTTCTACATCTAATTTAGCAGAAGGAACTAATTTATATTATACTAATGCAAGAGTTCGTGCTGGTGTATCCCAAGGTACGATATCCAATCTTACTGTTTTATCCACTATACAAGTTTCTGGTAATATTAATGGAAATAGTATTCATCTCGACAGAACAGGAGGTGTGGGTGGATCATTACATGCTGAAGGGAACGTATACGGAGCGAATTTAACTACTCGTGGCCTATTGATGGTGGGTGGTAATGTATTTATTGAGGATGATATAGTTTTTACCCAACAAGGATCTAGAATCGTTTTCAAGGGTGAAGGTATAAATGACTATGGAAATATTAGAATTTATGACAAACATTCTAACGGTTCCTCAGTTTTTCAGTTTACAGTAGGTGATAATAATGCAGATGTTTTTGAATTTGAAACCCCTAATAGTGATGGACTAATATTAAATGGTAATGCAGTTATACACACTGGGCATTTTGGACAAAGAATTAATTTTAGTAATGGAATAGTATATTATAATAATCCAAATAATTTTCCAAATATCTCATTATCACCTACAGGTGTACAAGCTAATACATATGGTGGTCTAACCTCAGTAGCTGTTATTACTGTAGATCAATGGGGTAGAGTAACAAATGCTACAAATGTTGAAGTTGAAGCTGTAACAAATTATTCAAATACTTCTAATGTTGCCAACATAGTATTATCCTTAGCGGGGTTAACAACATCCAATTTAGCAGAAGGAACTAATTTATATTATACTAATGCTAGAGTATTATCTTATTTGTTATCTAATGTATCTACGTCTAATATAACAGAGGGTAGTAATCTTTACTATACTAATTCTAGAGTTTATTCCAATACTTTACAACTATTAAATGCCCCTGTTACTTTCTATAATAACGTAACTATTACAGGATCACTAACAGTATTACAAAATGTAATAAGTGAAAGCTTTAGAAATTTCTCAGTAGTAGATAATATGTTCTTCTTGAACGAGGCGGTCAGAAGAAATATATCTAATGTTGTTGGAGATGGGGCTAACGTAGTATATACAACTACTACAGCACATGGATTTCAAGCCAATGATTCAGTTAGAATAACTGGTGTAAATCCTGCATCATATAATCAGCCAAATTATACCCCAATTATAGCTGTAACTAGTAACACTTTTACTATAGCTAATACAACTACCGATGCATATGTTGCCAACGGTATAGCATACGCAAAAATTTCCACCAATCCTGATATAGGATTTACCGGTGAATACAATGATGGGACAAACCATCATACTGGTTTGTTTAGAGATGCATCTGATGGTAAATGGAAATTTTTTGAGAATTACGGACCTGAGCCTGGTAATTCGATTTATATAAATACTAGTGATCTATCCTATAGATTAGCTAATGTAGAAGCAGCTAATTACTATGGTAATATTTTAGTAGATTACGTTTCTAATCTAGTACCAACAGTAAGAGCATCTGTAGGAGCTGAAGATCCAACTATAATTTACAATGCTAATACTGGTGGTTTTCGTGTTGATACTACTGCATTTGCTAATGCTAATTTGCAAATTACAATCAATACGATTTCAACAACAGTATCAGTAATACAATATGATTTAAATAATTTATCCACAACAAATGTTACTGAAGGTTCAAATTTATATTATACAAATGCTAGAGTTAGATCAGCATTAACATCTGGTAATAATATTTCATACGACAATGTCGCAGGAAATATAACTTTGAGTCCTTCAGGTGTTTCCGCAGGATCATATGGTAGTGCTAGTTTACTGCCGATAATTACTGTGGATCAATTTGGTAGAATAACTAATGTATCGACAACAACAGTCACGGCATCTGGAGCATCAGGGAATGTTGCAACAAGACAAGCAGCCTTTGCTATGGCGCTTATATTTGGGAGATAGTAATGGCAGCACCTAATATGGTTAACGTTTCCACAATATATGGCAAAACCACTGGTGGGACAGTAGCAGGCAATGTTAATATCAATCTTTCTAACTGTATAATTTTACAAAATCCTGCAGGAAGTAATAAAGTAATTAAATTAAATACTATGGTAGTATGTAATAGAAACGGTATTTTAAATAGTGATATTAGTGTAGCTGTAAGAAAAAATTCATCTAATGCAGCATCTAATACTGATATTTTCATGGTTTCAACAGTATCTGTTCCTGCAGACGCTACTTTAGTTGTTGGTTCTAAAGATATAAATTTATATCTTGAAGAAGATGATGAAATAAGAGCTAATGCTAGTGTAATAAATGCATTACAAATGATAGTAAGTTATGAGGAGATACAGTAATGCCTTTTCCTTCACGTACAGGTGCGTCTGGCATTTGGACGCTTAAAGATCAAAGAACTTATTTTTTAAATGAATCATGGCCGTTAACACAATCATTTGTTATGTCGGCCAACGTTACTACTTTGTATGAGGGTAATGCAGTATTTTTTGGTATCAATACAGTTGCGGTTGCTAATGGTGAAGTGTTATTCTGGACTATTCCACCTGGTACTGTAACTGCAGATGATTTTGTAGAAGGAATTTTAGAAGGAACAGCAACTGTACATAGAAATAATTCTAATATTATTCTTACAGCTACTAGAGTGGGCGCAGGTGGCCAACCATATGAGGGACCTGAACCTTTCTACATTGAATTACGATTAAATTCAAATGTAGGTGACATAGTAACAGTTTCGCCTACAGTAACTATTGATGAATTGCCAGGTTATATTGCTAATGCAAATATAACAGCTATAGCTGAAGGTAATGCTGTAGTATTCACAATAGATACTACAAATATTCCAGATGGAACTACTCTTTATTGGACTAATGGTGGCACTACAGATGGATCAGATTTCATAGGAGGATTGAATAACGGTACTTTTGTAGTTAATGGTAGTACTGGTAATGTAACTTTAACAATGGAAAACAACGCAGTTTATGAAGGTACAGAATCTATTATATTTCAAGTTAGAACTGCAGGTTTAGGTGGTCCAGTAGTTGCGACTGCCCCAACTGTAACTGTAACAGATTATCCTGCTACTTATAGTATTACACCTAATGTATCGTCTATCACTGAAGGTCCAAATGCTGTTCTATTTTCGATAGTCACAACCAATGTGCCTAATGGTACTACATTATATTGGACTGAAGAAGGCACTGCAGATACTAGTGATATTTTACCTGGAGTATCTGGTTCTTTAGTTGTTCATAATTTAACTAGTAATTTAACTATTACTTCTGTATTTGATGAAATAACTGAAGGTGTTGAATATGCTAATATTGTATTAAGAACTGGATCAACTAGTGGACCAATTGTTGCCACAGCTACACCTGTTACTATTGTTGATACAAGTCTCACACCAGTTTGGAGTATCACTCCTAATGTAACCACTCTGTCTGAAGGTGCTGCAGTATTATTTAGTATAACTACAGGAAATGTTATACCTGGTACTTACTATTGGGTAAATAATGGAACATCTACTGCTGCAGACTTTTTAGATTCTGCTAATACAGGTTCGTTCTCCATATCAGGAACGTATGCAAGTGGTACTGGATCGATAACAAGACAAGTTAGAGCAGATTTTACTACTGAAGGTGGCGAAACTCTTATATTAGAATTGAGGAAAAACTCAGTTACTGGAACAACACTTGCTACAGCAAATACTGTTGTGATTAATGATACATCTGTCGAGACATATGCTTGTACTCCAAGTGTTTTATCAGTGGATGAGGGCAATTCTGTAAACTTTAGTATAGTTACGCAAGGTGTACCTAATGGGACAACATTATATTGGACTAACAACGGTACTACTAACGCTTCAGATTTCACAGGAGGGCAAAATAGCGGCAGTTTTACTATTTCGGCTAATGCAGCATCGGTGTTATTAACATTAAATAATGATGTAACTACAGAAGGCTCAGAAACAATTATATTACAAATTAGAACAGGCTCTGTTGCTGGACCAGTTCAAAATACTGCTGCTACAGTAACTGTTGTTGATTCAAGTAGAACACCTGCATATGGAATATCACCAAGTTCTGTTAGTGTATCTGAAGGTACTGCAATAACTTGGACTGCAACGACCTCTAATGTTAATGTCCCGGTAACATTATATTGGACTAATAGTGGTACAACTGCAGCTGCAGATTTTACTCAGGCAACCACATCAGGATCAGTTACCATTACTGGTACATATGCCAGCGGATCTGGGACCATTACTCTTAACCCAATAACGACAGATCCTTTAGAAGGAACTGAGACTGCTATACTAGCACTAAGAACAGGATCTACTGCCGGGCCAATTGTTGCAACCTCTGCTACAGTTAATATAGCTGATGGATCAGCAGTGTATTCTGTTTCACCAAGTACTAGTTCAATAGTTGAGGGTAATTCTGTTACATACACTATTACCGCATACAACCCTCCAAGCACAACATTATATTGGACAACTAGTGGTACTACAACAACCACTGATTTTTCTGATAGTGCCGTTTCTGGCACTGTCACTATATCAGGCACATCTGGAACAGTGACAAGAACTACAGTGAATAATGCTGAATATGAAGGTACAGAAACTATCGTATTTGAACTAAGAACAGGATCTACTGCTGGACCAATTGTTGCAACAGCAAGTACAGTAAATGTTACTGATGCAGCTGCATCATACAGTGTTTCGCCTAGCGCTAGTTCAGTTAATGAGGGAGGCACAATAACTTGGACAACTACTGCTAATAATGTTCCTTCTGGGACTACTCTCTATTGGACTAATTCTGGAACAACAGTTGCTGCTGATTTTACTGGAGCGGCAAATAGTGGATCATTTATAACATCGGGCACATCTGGCGCATTTAGTTTAACTTTAGTTAATGATATAACTACAGAAGGTTCAGAAACTATCATTATAGATATTCGAACAGGATCTACTGCTGGGCCAATTGTTGCAACATCAAGTACAGTAACAGTTAATGATACCAGCGTTGGTGGTCCAGACACATTCTGCGCATTATTTGTTAGTGGAGGTGGGGGTGGAGTAGGAATAAACGGTGGGGGAGGTGGTGGAAGAGTTGCTACAGCTTCACACCCGACCTACGGTAAAAATATTATGCATTATGTTGGATTGGGGGCAGGTGGGGCTGCAGGACTCTCCTGCGCCTCTCATTATCACACGTCGGGCACATCTGGAGGATCTTCTTTTATTTGTAATGCTACACAAGGAGGGGGATTATATTGTTATTATGGTGGCGGGGCTGGTGCAGCAGCGTCTCAAGCTCCCAACAGTTTGTCTGTCGCTCCACCTGCATATGGTGGTAGTGGTGCAGGAGGTCAGATGGCTCCGACAATTAGCACTGCCGCTCCCCATTTTTACAATTCTACTTCTACTCCGGCATGTCATGGACATAATGGGGGCCAAACCTATAGTTTTGCGCCGCCAGGTGCCCCTAGTGCTGCTGCTTCAGGTGGCGGTGGTGGCGCAGGGGGAGCTGGTGGCCAAGGCGGGTTTACAACATGTACTCCTCCGGTTTGCGCGCTACCCGGGGTTGGCGGTGCAGGGGCAGCTGGTGGTGTTTTTGGAGGGTGCTACGGTGGCGGCGGTGGTGGCGGGGCCGGTAATTGGTGTATAACATCTAAAGGTCCTTGTATAGCTGGTGGTTCTGGTGGTGGGGGAGGTGGTAATGGTAATTGTAATGCTGGACAGGGCGCCGCGGGAGGCCATGCTAATAGCCCAGCTCATACTGGTGGAGGTGGGGGCGCTTCAGGTCACAACGCTGGTCCCAGCCCATGGGAAACTGCAGGTAACGGTGGGTCAGGGTATGTTGCTTTTAGATATCCTGCAGGATGTGCATGTGCCACTCATAGTCAGGCGACTGCGCACTCTAATGACGGTACTCATAAGATATACTGCCATGGTTCTGGGTCTGGGCCATGTTTTTGTTGGTAATTAGGAGAAATAAAAATGGCTCATGTAGTAGCATTGAATAGTAGCAATATTGTTGTCCAAACTTTTTACATAGGAGACCAATATGTTACAGACGAAAATGGAAATCAAACTGATGCGAAGGCCACAGAAGCATTATCTCTACCTCCAGGTGTAGAAACTGAATTTGTTAGATTTTTATTAACAAGTTATAATACTAGAGGAAACGTCCATATGAAAGGTGGCACCCCTTTAAGAAAGAATTATGCCGGTATAGGATATACCTATGATTCAGAACGTGATGCTTTTATCCCACCAAAACCTTTGGCTTCTTTCATATTGGATGAAGAAACGTGTTATTGGATCCCTCCTGTCCCAAAACCTGGTGAAGATACAGAAACACAAAGATATATTTGGGATGAAAATACCTTAAGCTGGATTCTAGAAACTAGAAATATCGACAATGGCTAAACAAAAATTATCAGAATTACCATTAGTAACTAATCTAAGTCAATCAGATTTACTTTATGTCGTAAATCAAAATACTAGTAAAGCTACTAATGTTGCTACAGTAATATCTTCTATTTCTACTTCAAATATTGTAGAGGGAAATAATCTATATTTTACTAATGCTCGAGCTGTTGCTGCATTATTTGGTAGTACATCTACTGCATATGTTTCTAATGTAAATGGGGTGTCTGGTGTTGTGACACTAACCACATCTAATATAAATGAAGGGTCTAATTTATATTTTACTAATACTAGAACTAGAGCTGCTATCAGTGTTACAGGCTCTGGTTCATATGATCAAGCTAATGGAATCATTACAGTCACTGGTGGTGTAACTAGTGTCAATGGGCAAACTGGAACAGTAACACTAACAACTGCCAATATTGCCGAAAATGCCAATCTATACTTTACCAATGCACGTGCTCAGTTAGCTGCCATACCAGCAGTTAATCAGATAGTCGTCACAACACCTGTATTTAATTACAATTTTGATCAGTATGTTGGCGACAATCCAAGCATATATGTTACAGCCGGCGAAACAATTTCCTTTGAACTTATTCAGGGTTCCATGCATCCATTTGCAATTAGGGTATCCAACGGTGGTTCCAACTACAATACAGGTTTAACTCATGTCGATACCGACGGTACTGTAACAACTGGTTCGGGTGCACAGGGCAAATATACTGGCAAGCTGTTCTGGAAAATACCCTATGAGCTTGCCGGCAACACCTATGTCTATCAGTGTACTAACCATAGTTCCATGGTTGGTAATATTTTTATACAATCCCCGACAAAATTATTAACAACTACTGATATAAATGAAGGGTCCAATTTATACTATTCAAATGCTAGAGTTTATTCAGCAATTCTAGGCAATTTAGAGTTAAAAGCTAATGTATCTGATTTAACAAGTAATCTTACATTAACTAATGTAATAGTTTCTGGATCATTGTCTGCTAATAGTTTTGTTAGCACTGGAACAGGTGTCCCAACATTATCATCAGAAACAAATATTAATTTATCTGCTAACAATGCGGTAGTGGTAACCACATCTCCTTTTCAATTAGCAAGATTAAGTAATACACAAATAAGTAATATATCAGGGCAGAATGGGTATTTAGTATATAATACTTCTACAAATAAATTCCAAGGATATGCTAACGGAAGTTGGGTGGATCTACATTAATGTTAAGCAACAATCAAATAATAGACCGAAAACTAGAATTTTCGGATTTGAATCTTTTAGGAGAATTAAAGCAAACTATAAATTTAGTAAGCTCTAACATAGATTACAATGAGAAAAAAGAATATATTGTAATAGTAAACGAAGGTTATACTATAGATGATCTGCAAAATGAATTGATAAGTGATACTTCTTCTAATCATCAAATTAATTCTTTAATAATCCCAGATAGACCGGTTGAAATAGCTGATCCTAGATATGGTTCGGAGAGACAAACACATTTTTTCTTAACTGCTGAAGAAGCTCAAAATTTAAAGGCTGATCCTAGAGTATTAGATGTAGAATTAAATCCTATCAAAAACCCTTTTATTTCTATTTCTTTAAATGCTATAGATAGAACACCGGGCACTGGTTTTAAAAAACTAGCCTTGACGGAAGCTCCTGGTAATAATAGAAATTATGCTCTATTTCAATGTGCAAATAATTTAGTTTCTTATGGAACAAATCAAACATCGACTGATGATATTGATGGTAGTTATAAGTATATTCTTGATGGCACAGGTGTAGATATTGTTATAATGGATGATGGTGTGGTGGTGGATCATCCAGAATTTATTAATTCTGCTAATGTAAGCAGGGTTCAACAAATAGATTGGTATGCTGCTGCAGGCTATGAACAGAGCGGAAATACTAATACTATGCCGGCCACATTTTATACTGATGCTGGATCGGGGCACGGTACTCATACTGCTGCTATTGTGGCTGGAAAAACTTTTGGTTGGGCAAAAAATGCAAATATATATAGTATGAAAATTTTATCTGGTAATGGTGATATTAGTACATCCACTGCCTTTGATTTGATAAGGCTTTTTCATACGAGAAAACAACCGAATCCAATAACAGGAATAAAACGACCAACTATAGTTAATGCAAGTTGGACTGTTAATGGTTATTATATCTCATCTAAACCAAGTTATAATCCTTACTTAGGACATACTATTTATTTAGGATATCAACTATGGGGAGGTAGATGGAGAACTACTGTACATAGTAATTATTGGGCTAATGTAGGTCACGGTGTTTTAGGTAGTTTAGTTGGTACATATAGTAATGGAAGTAATAATCTTTCAGAATTATATAGAACTAATGGATTTAGTACTTCATATGATCAATCCTTACAAGATTTAATTAATGCTGGTGTAATATATGTTAAAGCAGCAGGAAATGATGGATCAAAAGTTACTACTAGTGGAGATGTTGATTATAATAATTATTATTTTATTATCAATAGTATAGACGGCGGCGGAAATCCAGTTTTATCTAGTAATATTTTTTACAATAGACCTAACAGCCCAACCGCAAATGGTATAATTAATGTTGGTTCTTCTTGGTATCTTTCTCCAGGAAACGGTAAAGAAAGAAGAGCATATTTCTCTCATTTTGGTTCTGGTGTGGATTTATATGCTCCAGGTGTAGGTATAGTTTCTGCATATGCTAATTCTATTCCTAGTTTAGGCGCTATCAATAAGGATTATTATAGAGACCCATATACTAATACTATAAATTATAATTATTACATAGCTAATGATTCTGGTACTTCAATGGCGGCCCCACAAGTAGCCGGATTACTGACATTATTTTTACAAGCTAATCCTACTGCTAACGCATATGTGTGTAAAGATTGGATTACTAAAACCGCATTTACGAATGTATTAGTATCTACTAATTCAACTTTAGATTATTCCAATACTATGTCTTTATCTGGTGGGAATAACAAATTTTTACGTAATCCATTTCATCTATCTGAGCAAAACTTTATCAGTAATGGATTAATTATAACCAATGGTGGAGTAACATTTACTTAATATGATTTTTGAATTGAATGAAGAAAATTTCATTATGTATGCCATTAAGCATTATGATAATCCTAATTGTAAAGGTATGGCAGAATTTTTAGATGATCTTAAAAGATTTAAATATCTTAAAAGATTACTAAGAAAATATAATGTCACTAAAGATTTAAAAGAAAGATTAATTTTAAATCACATTATTATCATATATAATTTGTTTGGTTCAGAAGCAGCAACCAAAATGTTATTTTACAAAATAGAAAAAAAGTTTTGGTCTCAATTAAAAACTTTTTTAGTATTTTTAAATTATATGCCATTAAAAATTATTGTCTCTAAAGGTGTAGAAGTATTAGAAAGTGATATACCCTTAGACGAAAATATTCTAGAGATTTTAAGAAAGATTTAGATGGGACGTTTTGTAGACTCATTAATTGCTTATAGAATTCTTACACTTCTTGTTACACCATTTGAAAATACCGAAGCCTTTAAGCTTGGAATTATTGACAAAAAGGGTAAAGAATTAAAAACGATGCAACAGTTAAACACTGTGCAAGAGAGAGATGCATATACTCTTTTGCATCGTCTTGTATATAGATTAAAAAGAATTATAGAAAAAGTTCCTATTGAAAATAAAAAAATTGTCTCACTTGCTGCTGCATATGCTTTAATTAAAGAATCGTTAGATAAAAATCACGAACCTATAGACTTGGAAAATAGGTTTATAAATAAATTGAATGAAAATTTAGAAAATGAATTATTGATTGTAGAGTACCATTTTTATGCTGGTAACAAAAAAATGTATACTTTCAAACAATATTCAGAAGAAGGTGAAGGTGCAGCTACAGCGGTTCCCGTTAATAATATAGCACAGGATACTCAAGCAATTGAAAAACCGGAAGGTTTCCCAATTTTTAAAAAGAGAAAAATGCTTAGGAGAAAATATGTTTAATTGGATTAAAAATTTGTTTGTCGGTGAAAACAAACCTGTACAACCACCTAAGGTAATAATTGATGTTGATAATCTCACACAAGAACATAAAGATATTATCTTTAATTTTACTCATAGCTTAGCATCTGACGGTGTAGTATCTAAAGAAGATCAAGAATTAATTATTCAGAAAGCAGGAGAAGTTGGTATTCCTTCTGATAAAATTCTTAAAGCTATTGCGGTATCTTGGAATGGTAGACCAGATGTCGGTGAAGGGGTAACTGAGGATGTAATATTTAAACATTTTAAAGATGTTGACCCTGCTCTTTTAGGACGAGTAGTTGTTGAAGCACCTAAAATAGAAATTAAATCTGAAACAGTAGTATCCTCTTTAGACTTGAATAAAGATGGTAAAGTAGATGTTAAAGATTTAAAAGTTGCTGCATCTAAAGCTAAAGCATCAGCAGTGAAAGCTAAAGCTAAGGTAAAAGAAAAAATTAAAAAATAAATGTCTACTACCGTCGAACCAAGAATTGCTGTGTTAGAAACTAAAGTTGAATCAATCAAAGAAGATATCGTAGAAATAAAAAGCGATATCAAAGATGTTCGTCATCAAATGGTTGACAACAAACAAGAAATTTCAGAACAACTCGAAAAGATGTATAATGCCTCATGTGAACAACATAGCCAACTGGCTAAGGAAATACGAGAGCTGAAGCAATTCAAAAATAAATGGGTATATGTTAGTATGGGTGGTATAGCAACTTTTGGTTGGGTAGTTGCATACTACGATAAATTGGCACAATTTATACATTAGTATTGATTCTTTTATCTCGGTATATTATAATAGTCTAATTCGGGGACTATTATGTTATACATTGATCTAAAATACTTGAAGCTAATTAGTAATCGGCTTCCGTTGTTCAAACAGAAAAGCGACCATATCTACACTTGTAGGTGTATTATCTGTGGTGATTCAAAGAAAAAGGCGAATAAAACCAGAGGACATTTTTATGCCATAAAGAATAGCCTTTTATACAAATGTTTTAATTGTGATGCAAGTATGCAGTTTGGTTCGTTCTTAAAAGGTCTGGATAAAATATTATATGATCAGTATGTATTAGAAAGATATAGTGCAGGTTTACCATTTAACAAACCACATCAATCTGGAGAACACATATTCAAAACTAAAGTGCCAGAAATAAAGAAACCCGACTCATTGCTTGATACTATACTACAAAGATTGGATAAATTACCAGAAGATCATGAAGCAAAACAGTTTTGCAGTAAAAGGCAAATTCCTAAAAATGCTTATAAAAGATTATACTTTATAGATGACATTAGAAAAATAGAGCAGTTATCGGACAAGTACAAAGATAAATTTAAAACATCTGAGCCGAGATTAGTAATACCTTTTTTAGATAAAATAGGTCAGTTAATTGGTGTAACCTGTAGAGGTTTGAGAAACGAAGACCTTAGATATGTGACAATTAAAGTAAAAGAAGATGTACCATTTATTTTCGGTTTAGATCAAATAGATTATAATAAAAAAGTATTTGCTGTAGAAGGACCACTTGACTCGTTGTTTATCAAGAATTCTATTGCTGTGGGTGGAACAACATTTAATAAGATTGAAACTATTGGCATACCGAAAGAAAATTTAGTTGTTGTATTCGATAATCAACCAAGAAATAAAGAAGTAGTAAAACTTGTTAACAAAGCTATTGAAAATGATTTTAGTGTTGTTATTTGGCCCCAAAATTTGGTAGAAAAAGATATTAATGATATGGTGCTAGCAGGTAAAAATATTGATAAATTATTAAATGGGAATATTTTTACTGGTCTAGAAGCAAAAATGAATTTTACAGTATGGAAAAGAGTATGAACGTAAAATTAATTAGTTATTCGCAGGCATCCAAGGAGATGTTGGAAACTTATGATAAGCACCTCATTCCCAATATACAAGATCTCGTATCATACTGCGCCCGCGTCTCGAACCCAACTAACCAACTCAATACAGAAACCTCGGACCGATTATTACGATACCTCATCAAACACAAACACTGGTCTCCCTTCGAAATGGTTAGTGCCTGCCTCGAGATCGAAAGTACCAGGGACATTGTCCGACAAATCTTGCGACACCGAAGCTTTAGTTTCCAAGAGTTCAGCCAGAGATATGCTGATCCAACTAAAGAACTCAGCTTTACTATTAGAGATGCAAGACTGCAGGACCCCAGTAATAGACAAAATTCTATCGAACTTGACTTTACTAACCCAGACCATAGAGAGCTTGCAGCCAACTGGCGAGAAAAACAACAAAAAGTAATTCGAACAGCCAACTCTGCTTACGAATGGGCTGTCAGTAATGGCATAGCCAAAGAACAGGCAAGAGCAGTTTTACCTGAAGGTTTAACTATCTCAAAATTATATATAAATGGTACCCTAAGAAGTTGGATACATTATATAGAACTTCGAAGTGCGAATGGTACTCAACAAGAACATATTGATATTGCATTAGCATGCGCCGACGTAATATCTAAAGTATTTCCTCTTATTTCTGAATTTAAAGGTGACAAATGAATACTAGATTAGACGTAGCAGCTTTTATGAGAGCAGGTGATCAAAATGTTGAAACTAAAAACGCAGGTTTTTATCCTGGAAGATTATTACAAGCAGAATTATACACAGAATTAGTTAAAGAAGAATATTCAGAATTGATGGATGCTGTTGAAAGTAAAAATATTGTTGAAACTGCTGATGCATGTGCTGATCTAATTTGGGTAGTTGAAGGATTGATGTATAGTTTAGGAATTGATCCACAAACGGTATGGGATGAGGTAGCTAAATCTAATGCATCTAAGACAATAGATGGAAAATTAGTAAAACGAGATGATGGTAAAGTTCTAAAACCAGAGACTTTTAGGCCACCAAATATACAAAGAGCACTGGGGTTATAAATGGGATTATTTACTCTTCTAATTGAATTCATACCAGATCTGGTGTGGGTTCTCTTATTTTTTGTAGGCGTAACTATGATGATCGCAGGACAATTCCTGCGAGGCGTTCCTCTCGTTATGCAATATCGCTTACCATTATTAGTTCTAGGATTTTTCATTTTGATGTCTAGTGTATGGGCATTAGGTGCAGTTGCAAATGAAAACAAATGGCAAGCAAGACTCAAAGAAGTGGAAGAGCAAGTAAAAGAACAAGAAGCAAAAGCTACAGAACTTAATACACAATTAGAAAAAGAAGTTGCTGAGAAAAAAGAATTGGCTGAAAAAAAGAATAAAGTAATTACTAATGAAATAATAAAGTGGCAAACTAAAGAAGTATTGAAGGAAGTAACAGTGCAGGGTCCGGAAAGAGTGAAAATTGAAAAAGTTATAGAATATATTGAAAATTGTCCCGTGCCGAAAGAAATGTTGGATATACACAACAAAGCAGCAGTACCAGTAATTGAGAAAGTTAAAGAGGGAGAAAAGAAATGAGATTAATTGGAATATTTCTCCTTACCTTAATAATAGCAGGTTGTGGTATGATGGATAGATTCCTTCCTGCTAAACCTAAATTTCCAGAACCTATAAAAGAGCTTACTGTTCCTTGTCCCGATCTTAAACAAATCGAGGGAAATCAAGTAGCTATTACAGAATTACTAAAAGCTGTTGTAAATAATTATACATTATATTATGAATGTTCATTAAAAAATGAAGGTTGGAATAAATGGTATATAGAACAAAGAAAAATTTATGAAAGCGGCGGCAAAAAATGAGAAAATTAACATCAATTATTTCTTTAGCCTTGCTGGCAGGGTGTGCGTCTGGTCCAAGTAATTATCAGCTTTATGCTGAGACCCAAGCTAAAATAGCTCAGGCCAATGCTGTTGCAGAAACAGCCAGATTCAATGCTCTAGCAGAAATAGCCAAGAACGGAGACAGTGCTGCCAAAGTAGCTGCTGTTCTCAGTATACAAATGGGTAGTGGCTCACAGCCCAGACAGCAGCAACAAGTTGCAGCACCTGAGACTTTGGCAGATACTGCATTAAAATGGACCAGCGTACTATTACCATCTTTTACTCAGTTTTATACAGTTCAGCGTAATACAGCTGTGGCCATGCGTCAAAGCGATAATCAGGCTGCAGTAGCTATTAGTACTAATCAGGCATTTACAGGTATTGCAACTGCGGGGCATAATGCTAATAAAGACATCGCATCTAGCGGATTTAGTGCTATAAATACATCTAATACTGCAGGGTTTAATGCTTTAGGCACACAGAGTGTAGCAGGATTTAATGCACTTCAGGCAACCAGCATAGCAGGCTTCAATGCTCTCAAAGGAACTTCTGAACTTATACAGTCTCCTGCTCCTAATATTGCAGTACAGGGTAATTATAATGTAGGAAGTAATAGTGGCAATACTGGTAGGATTGCTGGTACTGGTCTAACAGAAACAACTACGAATACTACAACAACCACTACAACAGATACATCAAATAGATCCGTAACAACAAATACAGACTCTTCAAGTAGACCATCAACATCTACTACTACAAACACAAACAGTAATAATGTTACTGGCGATGGTAATGGTTAATTAACAAGAGGGAGTATACTCCCTCTTTGATCCAAAATAACAACAGGAAGCAATAATGGCAGGTATCGTACACGGCATAACAGTAGACTATTCTCGAGATAAACTGTTCGATGAATTAGGTATAAAAAGATTAAAAGAAAGTTACATGAAAGATGACGAACAAAGCCCACAAGAAAGATTTGCTTATGTCTCAGCAGCATTTGGAACAAATCCAGAGCACAGCCAGCGCCTGTATGATTATAGCTCTAAGCATTGGCTTAGCTATAGCACTCCAATTCTATCATTTGGACGTTCAAAGCGTGGCCTACCTATTAGCTGCTTTTTACCTTATTTGGATGATAGTGCTGAAGGTCTGGTCGACACTTTATCAGAAGTCAATTGGCTCAGCATGCTCGGTGGAGGAGTAGGAATTGGAATCGGTATTCGTAGTGCTGATGATAAGTCTGTTGGCGTTATGCCTCATCTACGCACATATGATGCTAGCTCGCTTGCCTACAGACAGGGCCGAACACGTCGTGGCTCATATGCTGCTTATCTGGACATATCTCACCCTGATATTCTTTTGTTTCTGGACATGAGAAAGCCAACAGGCGATCCAAATATGCGAGCGCTTAATCTACATCATGGTATTAATATCACTGATGATTTCATGCATATTATTGAAAAGTGTATGATTGATCCATCAGCTGATGATACCTGGGAACTTAAAGACCCACATGATGGATCAGTAAGAGAAAAGATGTCTGCAAGAGAATTATGGCAACGTATTCTTGAACTGAGAATGCAAACAGGTGAACCTTATATTCATCATATCGATACGAGTAATAGACTAATGCCTGAGTTTCAAAAGAAACTTGGATTGAAAATTAGACAAAGCAATTTATGCTCAGAAATTATTTTACCTACCGATAAAGAAAGAACAGCAGTGTGTTGCTTATCGTCTGTTAATTTGGAATATTATGATGATTGGAAAAATGATAAACATTTTCTTCGGGACATTGCAGAGATGCTTGATAACGTCCTGCAGTATTTCATTGATCATTCTCCTGATAGCATTAGCCGTGCAAGATACAGTGCTAGCCGTGAGAGGAGCATTGGCATTGGTGCTCTTGGTTTCCATGCTTATCTACAGAAGATTCAGGTCCCGTTTGAATCAGCCTTAGCTGTAAGCAAAAATAAACAAATGTTTAAACATATTCGTGAAGGATTAGATCATGCTAATATCGAACTCGGAAAAGAAAGAGGGGAAGCGCCTGATGCTATTGGCACTGGTAAACGTTTCAGTCATATGCTTGCTATTGCTCCCAATGCCTCAAGTTCTATTATCATGGGTAACACTAGTCCCAGCATTGAGCCTTATCGTGCTAATGCTTATCGACAAGATACTCTATCTGGAGCGTTCTTAAATAAAAAT
>SXGQ01046232.1_pt1 | contig 23899 bp, 13 predicted proteins | sample 3178371 | NCBI WGS metagenome assembly SXGQ01 (sample SAMN11356859, study PRJNA531348) | freshwater metagenome | isolation source: freshwater sample F1-20 | place: China: Fuxian Lake, Yuxi | collected 2017-12-25 | reverse complement strand
TCGGCCCTCCTCGCGCGCACCTGGCGCCTTGAGACGGTGCCGGATCTCTGGCGGGAACGCTTCGGCGCATCGACCGCGCGCAGCCTCGGCGCGGCGTTTCTCGGCGGCGTGCTGATCATGTTTGGCGCGCGATTGGCCGACGGCTGCACCAGCGGCAACGGCATCAGCGGCAGCCTTCAGCTGGCGGTAGGCGGGTGGACGTTTTTCATCACGTTGTTCGCCTCGGGCATCGTCACCTGCCTCGTGCTCTTCGGCCAGGGACGAAAGGAGGGCGGGTCATGAACGCGCTGATTGCCTTCGCCGCCGTGCCGCCGATCGCCGGCCCATCCGCCCTGGTCGCGGCCGTGCTGCTCGGCGCGGTCTTCGGCTTCCTGCTCCACCGGGGCGGCGTGGCCTGCCACGCGGTGATAGTGAACCAGTTCCGCTTCCGCGACTTCACGGTGCTAAAGATCATGCTGACCGCGATCGTGGTCGGCGGCATCGGCGTGTTCGCGCTCAATTCCGCCGGACTCGCGAATTACCATATCAAGGCCACTCATCTCCTCGGCGTTGTTCTCGGCGGCGGGATTTTCGGCGTCGGCATGGTCGTGCTCGGCTACTGCCCCGGCACCGCGATCGCCGCCGCCGCGGGTGGCAGTGTCCACGCGCTGGCCGGCCTCGCCGGCGCCCTGCTCGGAGGCACGCTCTACGCGTTCAGCTTTCCTTGGGTTTCCGCGAAGCTTCTCCCGGTCGGCGCCCTCGGCAAGGTGCGGCTGCCTGACGTCACGGGTGTGCCCGCGTGGGCCTGGCTCGCCGGTCTCGCTGTCGGCGCGGTCCTGCTTTTCCGGCTGATCGAGCGCCACGAGCACTCCTCCCGGTCCTGAACTCGCCGCGGGTCGCTCGCGGAACCTGAAGGCAGGGAGTATATTGCGCCGGGCCACCGGCTCTCACTTTGTTGCATCGCCGATGAACTACGACCTGACCGATTTCCGGACTGACGTCATCGACCGCAGCCAGCACGTCCCCGTGTTGGTGGACTTCTGGGCGGCGTGGTGCGGGCCGTGCAAGATGCTCGGCCCCGTCCTAGAAAAACTCGCCGCCGAGGCGGCCGGGAAATGGGAACTGGTCAAGATCGACACCGAGGCGCATCGGGATCTCGCGGAGCAATTCCAGATCCGCGGCATTCCGGATGTGCGGCTGTTTCATCACGGCGCGGAAGTCGCCCGCTTCTCGGGCGCGCTGCCCGAGCCGCACCTCCGGCGGTGGCTCATGGAGAACCTCCCCACCCCGAAGCGAGAGACCATGGCCCGCGCCCGGAGCCTTCTGCCGGCGGGGAAGGCGGCGGAGGCGGCGGCCTTGCTCTCACCGCTCGCCGCCGCGGATCCCGGGGATGAGGAGCTGGCGGTGCTGCTCGCGCGTGCCGTGGTATTTGATAACCCGAAGGCGGCGGAACAGGGCATCGCGCGGATCGGCGCCGGCTCACCGTGGTCGGGCGACGCCGAGAACGTGCGCGCCATCGCGGCCGCGTTCGCCTCCCCCGCCTCGCTCAAGTCACAGACTCTCGGCGCCGACTACCTCACCGCGATCGCCCACTTGCGACGCGGAGACTTCGACGTCGGGCTCGCCCGGCTCACCGGACTGTTGCAAGAAAAGCCGGGTTTCGACGACGGCCGGGCCAAGGCGCTCTGCCTCGCCGTCTTCCGTCATCTCGGAATGCGCCACGCCACGACGGAGAAGCATTTCCGGGCCTTCAGCATGGCAGTGAACGCTTGATCCTGGCGCCGCGGGGCCCACCACCCGGGCGGAGGTCGGGGAAAGGAAGTCATGATCGCGGAGCTTTCGCCTCGGGCCGGAATGATCTGGCCCTGCGGACCGGAGTGCCGCTTCGGGCGCGCCTTGGCGGGAACCTACGGGGACTGGGCCTGGTGCGCTCACCCCGAGACCGGCGGGCGCGCCGTGCGCACCGGCCACGAGTGCGACAACTACGACCCGTCCCCCAAACCCGCCTCCACGCTGGCGTCAGCCCAACTCAAAGGGGTCAGGGCGTTGGATGTTTAGGGGGATGGGCGATCAAACAAAAAACGCCCTGACCCCTTGGGGCGGATCAGAACTCGAAGGAGTTCGTGATCGTCCACTTGTTGGGCTGCGGGATACGCGCGCTGGCGACGGCCCCGTTGGGCTGCGCGGTCACGGCGATCAGGTCGTCGGTGCCGAAGATGTCGCGCACGTTGAGCTGCACGCTCCAGCGCACCTTGTCGTTGAGCAGCCGGCGTCCATAACGGAGCCAGAAGTCATAGTCGATCTGCGTGCTGCCGTAGAACGGCTTCGTCACATCATACACCCACGCGCCGGCCTCGTTGCGCTTCGGCGGGAAGCCGATCGCCACGCGGTCCTGCCAGCGCGCCGCCCCGCCGACGCTCCAGCCTTTCAGGCGGCCTGTGCGGAAGTCGTAATTGGTCACGGCATTGAAGCGCCAACGGCGCAGCTCCTGCACCGGCGACCCGTTGGACGCCAAAGCGTTCAGATACGGCACGTACATGTTGATGATGGCCAGGTTCCCGAGCTGGGAACTGCCGAACGAGCCGAAGTAGGTGATGTCCTCGAGTCCCTCCATCTGCCGGATGTTGGTCGCGAGCTGCCCGTTGCCGTCCTTCCACAGCGGAAGGTTGCGCTTCACGAACTCGGTGAAGTCGGCGCCGACGTTGGCGCGCCGCGCCTCCTGCCGCGCGGCGTTGAAGCTGATGCGCCAGTTGCTCGTCGGGTTGAACGTGCCCTCGAACTCCCAGCCCTCCGACACCGTGTCGGCGACGTTGCCCACGTTCGGCGGCCGGGTGGCGCTCCAATTTCCGCCGTTGGCGGCCTGCGTGAAGTTCCAGGTCTGCGCCAGCAGCGGATCCACCGGCCGCAGCCACTCCTCGCGGGTGCGCTGGGTGAACCAGGTGTTGCGGAAGGCGGTCTCCGCGGCCGTGAGCGCGGGGTTGAGGTTGTTGGCCTGCGCCGGATCCGTGAGGCCCGCGCGCAGCGGCAGGTAGCGCGGATCATTGGGCGAGAAGCCGAACCAGCGGTTGATCACAACCTCGCTCACGTTGGCCTGGCGCATGCCGTTCATCGCGCGCACCACGTCGTTGCCGGGCCAGAAGGTGTTGTAGAAAGTCGCGGTGTCGTTGGTCTGCGTCGTCCGGTAACGGTTCACCCGCAGCGTGAACTTCCGCTCGAGCGCCGAGATCGTGAGCCCTGCGTCCTTGGTGCGCCCGGCGGGCGGCGCGAACGGCCGGCCATAGACATCGGCAATCGTGGAGGACGGCCGGAAGTTCTGCGCCTCGTTGTAGGAGACGCTGAGGTCCGTGCCCCGCGGCAGCCGGCGCTTCAGCCAATCGGGCGCGTGCAGGACCCCGCTCCAGCTGACCGTGCTGTCCTTCGCGTAAATCGAGGGGCGCGCCGGCAGCGTCCAGGCCGGGTTGTACGGGTCGGTCTCGCCTGTGCCCGAGGCGAGCCGCGCGGGGCCCGCGTCGCGCAGGTCGAACTCGTCCTGCCGCACGCCGACCAGGCCGACAAGCTTGTCGGAGAAAAGGTAGCCTTGCCAGACGGCCGAGGCGCTTTTGGTGGTGTTGGCGTTCTTCGAGGCACCGGCGTACAGCTTGCTGATGTCCCGGTCGTTCGCGGTGATCACCGAGACGGGCACGCGCACCATGCGGTTGACACGCGCGTCGAACACGAGGGCGGTGCCGCTGGACTGCGGGATGTGCTCGGCGGTGATGCCGGAGATATTGGCTCCGGCGGGCGAGCCGAGGTTGGCGATCGATGACCCGAGGTAGTGGATGGCCGCGTAGGACGGATAGGTCGTCGCCGTGGGGTTATTGGCGTAGACGTTCAGGTCGAGCCCGTAGGAGTAGCCGTTGATCGTGCGGTAGAAAGTCGAGTTGAACTGGTCGGTGTAGGTGCCGGTGAAAACATGCCGCCCGAGGTGGCGCAGCAGTCCCTCGCGCCGCCGGAAATCCAGCGTGAAATACGCGGTGGCGCGCTTGGCCTCGCGGCGCGTCTCGACGAAGTTGTTGCCGATCGAGTCGGAGGCGACGTACGGGCGGCCGAAGTTGGGGTTGGGTGCGCCGTCGACGAGCTTGGAGTTGATGTCGACGAACAGGGTGTAGGCGTCGAAGCCGAACATCCCGAAGTTGTCGCGGTTGTGGGTCTGCCGGTCGTAGGCGAACTCGAAGCCGACCTGGTCGCGCAGGAAGGTCTGGCGGAGGACCGCGTTGAGCGCGCGAAAATCGGAGTTCTCCCGCTTGTTCGGGCCGTCCAGCAGCGTGTCGTAGAAATTGAAGACCGAGGGATCGCGCAGTTCCTGGTAACGCCACAGGCCCGCGTAGGCCTGGCCGGCGGGGGCGAACTGCTGGTTGAGGAAGAAATTCGGGCTTGTGCCCTGCGCCGCGTAAGCGCCCACCGCGAACCACTGCGTGAACGGCACCCCGCCGCGCGTGATCATGAACGGCGGCACGCCATTGCCTCCCTGCGCCGAAGAGGCCGGATCGGTGAACACCGCCCCGACCTGCCCGAACCAGCGGCCCGGCGCGCCGAGATGCGCAAAGAGGAAGGGGTTGTTGGTCACCGAGGTCGGCACCGTGGGGTCGACCGCGACCTTGTTGAGGACGTTGTACCAGACCGAGAGACCATCCTGCGGCGGGGTCGGCCGCGGACGATTGGAGGTGGTGCCGCCACCCTCGTAGCTCACCTGCAGCTGGGTCAGGCCGCCGCGCACGAGCCGGGGCTCCCACTTCAGCGCCGTGAAGATCCGACGGTCATCCTCGTAAGCCGGCTCCTGCCGGTACTGGTCGGATTTATTCAGCGCGATCACGCGCAAGCCGATCGTGTCCCGCACGATCTGCTGGTTCACATCCAGCACCTCGCGGTGCGAACCAAAGCGCCCAAACGCCGACTGGAACGAGACCGCGTTCTTCCGAAGGTTGGCCGACTTGAGCTGATTGTTGATGATACCCGCCGGGCTGCCGAGGCCGAAGAGGATGGCGTTCGCCCCGCGCGAGATGTCCACCCGCTCGGTGTTGTACGAGTCCATCGGGATATTCGTGAGGAAGAAGTCGCGGGTCAGGTCCGCCCCCGCGAGGCCGCGTACACGGGTCGAGTTCTGGGGGTTCTGCAGCGTGGACTCGGCGCTCGAGAAACGGTTGCCCGTGTCGACGCCCGAGAAGTTGCCCTCGAAACCGCCCGCCTCGGTATTGGTCGTGTAGACGAGCAGGTCGCGGACGTTGGTCGAGGCGGTGTCGGCGAGAAACTGCGCCGTGACCACCGAGATCGCCGCGCCGACGTCGCGTAATTCCGTCCGGAGGCGTGTGCCCGCGAGCGTCGACGTGGCGGCGTAGCCGCGGTCCTCGGACTCCTCCACGACAAACGGGGTGAGCGTGAGCGGCGCCTCGGTCGCGGCGGACCGCAGGGTTTCGGCGGCCGGCGCGACCTGGGCGCGGGCGGCGGGTAGGAACACCGCGACGAGCAGGGCGCGCGCGGCGAAGGACAGACGGAGGGCAGGGTTCATGACTTGGTCGCCGCTGGGTTTTGGACAAAGGCCCGCGCGCGGCGGAGACGGGCGGGAGAAATAAGAGCCGGTCCGTACCGCAAGGCCAGCCTCGGATGCGGCGATGATTCCACGCCCGCCACCGAAAGCACCACCTTCGCCCCGCACTAAAGTGGCATGCCGCGACGCGTGAAAACTCCGGCGTACGGCGGATGCTCCCTCACCGATGCCCTACGCCGGGGTTCGCCATCGACGCGTCACCGGGCATCTCCCAACCTCTTCCTCCGCCCCGCCCCATGATTCCGCTCCGCCGCGCGATTCCCGCCCTGCTGATCGGCACGCTCTCCGCCGCCACCCCGCCGGACGCGGTCTGGTCCTTTGACGCCGAGCAAGCCGGCGCCCTCGAGGCCGTGGGCGGAGTGGTTTTCGGGGAGCCTGGCCCACGACGACCCGCCTACCCGCGGTTCAGCCAGACCAACCGCGCCGTGCGGTTCGACGGCCGCGGCGCGCGTCTCGTCGTGCCCGATACCGGTGCCGGCAGCATTTTCGATTTCGGCAACGGCGACGCCATCACCCTCGAGGCATGGGTGAGGCCGGCCGACGTCCGCAAGGGCGACAACGTCTACCTCATCGGCAAGGGCCGCACGGATCCGAAGGCGGCCAATCCGAACAACCAGAACTGGGCGCTCCGCCTGCGCGAGGTCGCGGGCGCCGCACGGCTCAGCTTTCTTTTCGCCGACCAGCGGGGTGGATGGCACCGCTGGACCAGCGACGCCGGAATCCGCGCGAGCGAGCGGTGGCATCATGTGGCCGTCACCTACCGTTTCGGGGAGCCGGCTTCGGTCCGCGGATGCATCGACGGCCGGATCATAGCAGGCGAATGGGATATGGTGGGCGCCAGCACGGATGAACCCGTGGTGGACGACGCGCCGGTCTGGATCGGTTCGTCGATGGGTGGCAGCGCCGGAAGCAGTTTCCGCGGCTGGCTCGATGACGTGCGCGTGCACCGCGCCGCGCTGCCGGAAAAGGAGCTGACCGCACGTTTCGCCACGACGCTTCCACCCCCGGCCGCCGAAACCGCGGCCGCCATGGATCCCAACGCCGGGAACGACAGCGCCGGCGGAACATCCAAGGGACCCTCGGCCGGAATGCCCGTGGTGAAAGCCCCGCAGCCTTTTGACTGGAAAACGGCGCGTGCCGGCGAGGTCCTCGTGGAGTTGTGCGAGGAGTGGCGGCCCGAGCGCAACGCCTGGCCCGAGGTTCCGCTCAAGGCGACCGACTCCTTCACCGCACCGGCATTCGCTTTCTTCCGCGCGCCTCACCTCCACGTCGACACGGGCGTCCGCGGCGCGCGGCCGGATCCCTATCTGTTGCGCGCGCATGGTCGCGTGACGCTGCCGCCCGGCAAGCATCGACTGCTCCTGCGGGCGCGCGGTGCGGCCGCCCTTTTCATCGACGACCGCGCCGTCGCGATCACTCCCTTTCCGCCCCCTGGCACCGACGACAAGCCGGTCAAGGTGCAGGACAAATTCCTCGATCTCGGCGGCAACTTCCGTTTCGCCCCGCCCGGCAACCGCGACGCGTGGGTGGAGTTCGAGTCGCCGGGCGCCGAGCACCGGATCACCCTAGAGACGGTGGTGGGCTACGTGATCAATGCCCGCAGCCGTCGCCGACCGGAGCTGGGTGAGACCGTGGCGGCCTGGTCACCCGCCGGTTCCGACCAGTGGTATCTGCTGGCGCCCGGCACGACCCGGCTCCCCTACGATGACGAAGGTTGGGCGCGCCACGAGGCCACGGAGGAGGACCGCTTGTCGCGGATCGATTCCGAGAACCGCGCCCGTCGCCGGGCCGCCAGCGCCGCCCACTGGGACAAACGCCGCGCCGCGGCGAAGGATTGGCTCTCGTCCACTCCCGATATTCCGGTTCCCGCGCTGCCGCCGGGTTTCCCAGCGCTCAACCCCATCGATCATTTCATCGCGGAAAAAATCTCCGACTACCGCCGCCAGGCGACCGCCGCGACCACCGCGGGCGTCGACTTCTGGAAACAGGTCCAGCCCGTGCTCGAGGCGCGCTGCCTGGAGTGCCATCAGGGCGGCAAGGCCAAGGCGGGCCTGCACCTCGACACCCTCGCCGGCGCCCTGAAGGGCGGCGAGTCGGGCGAAACCGTCCTCGCCCCCGGCCACCCCGAGCGCAGCCAACTCCTGCAGCGCATCCTTTCGCGCGATGCCGACGAGCAGATGCCGCCCAAGGGCCCGCGGCTCTCCAACGAGGAGTCCGGCCTCATCGCGGCCTGGATCCGCGGAGGCGCGGTCTGGCCCGAATTCCAGCCGGTTCCGACCGAGCTCACTCCCTTGACGGGGGATCTCGCCTTCCTGCGACGCGTGACGCTGGACACCATTGGATTGGTTCCCTCCGCCGCCGAGATCGCGGCCTTTCTCGCCGACCGCCCGACCGAGCGTCGCGCCCGGGTCATCGACCGGCTCCTGGCCGATCCACGCGCCGCGGACCACGGTATGGGCTACTGGCAGGACGTGCTCGCGGAGAACCCGAACATCCTGAATCCGACCCTGAACAACACCGGCCCCTTCCGCTGGTGGCTGCTGGAGTCGCTGCAGGACCGCAAACCGCTCGACCTCATGGTGACCGAGCTCGTGCGGCTCGGCGGCAGCGCGAAGGACGGCGGGCCGGCCGGCTTCGCGATCGCGTCGCAGAACGACGTGCCTCTCGCCGCCAAGGCGACGGTGCTCAGCACGGCCTTCCTCGGGGTCGAGATGAAGTGCGCACGCTGCCACGACGCCCCCGCGCACCGCGCGCGGCAGGAGCACGTCTTCGCGCTCGCCGCGCTGATGGAGACCAAGGGCGTGAAAGTCCCCGCCACCAGCAGCGTCTCCCTCGCGAAGCTGCGCGAGGGCGGGCGCAAGCCTCTGATCGACGTGACCCTCGAACCCGGCACGACCGTGGCGCCGCACTGGCCGTTCCCCGAGTTCGTGGAGGAAGCCGCCGCCGACCGGCTGGCCGAGGACCCGGCGAATCCGCGCGATCGCCTCGCGGCCCTCCTCACGGCGCCGCAGAACGAGCGCTTCGCCCAAGTCATGGCCAACCGGATATGGTCCCGCGTCATGGGCCGCGGCATCGTCGACCAGCCGTGGGATTGGGAACGCTCCCGCAACTCCCATCCCGGGCTGCTCCGTTGGCTGGGCCGCGAACTCGTGCGTTCCGGCTACTCCGCCGACCACGTCCTGCGCCTCATCCTGAACTCCCACGCCTACCAGCGCGCCACGGACCCGCGGCTGAACCGCCCCAGCCCGCTGTTCTCCGCCCCGGCGGCCCGCCGCCTCGCCGCGGAGCAGATCGTCGACGGGGCCTTCGCCGGCGTCGGCAAGCCCTTCCGCACCGAGGAGGCTTCCCTCGACATCGACAGCATCCGCGAAACCGCCAACTCCCTCACGCTCGGCCGGCCCCACCGCGCGTGGATGCTCACCTCGACCTCGAACGAGCGCGACCGGCCGAGCCTCGCGCTGCCCCGGATCCAGGCGGTGTGCGACGTGCTGGCGGCCTTCGGCTGGCGCGGCAGCCGGCCGGATCCGCTCACCGAGCGCGAGTCCGCGCCGAACACCCTCCAACCGGCGATCCTCGCCAACGGGACCGTCGGCACCTGGCTAACCCGCCTCACCGACGACCACGCGGTCACGGCCCTCGCGCTAGAGGCCTCCTCCCCGGAGTCCCTCGTGGACGAACTTTTTCTCCGGATTCTCACCCGCCGGCCGGCTCCCGCGGAACGGGAACAATTCGCCGCGCAGCTGCGCGGGGGGTTCGCCGCGCGCAAGGCGGTGGTTCACGAGGCCCCGGCAACCCTCCAGCCCCGCCGGCCCGCCTACTACGTATCGTGGTCCAACCACCTCGACGCCGACGCCACGCTTGTCCGCCAGGCGGAGGAAACCGCCGCCCGTCGCGGGGATCCGCCCACGCGCCGCCTCGACGGGGACTGGCGTCGCCGCGCCGAGGACGTCATCTGGGCCCTCGTGAACAGCCCCGAGTTCATCTTCACCCCCTGAATTAAAAGCCATGAATCGCCGCGCCTTCGTCACCGCCCTAGGCCTGACCCCGTTCGCCCGCGCCGTGCGCGCCACGCCGGATCTTGCCGGCGGCGTCCCGCGCGGCCGCGCCGAACACTGCATCTTCATCTGGCTGGGCGGTGGCATGGGCCAGATCGACACGTTCGACCCCAAGGCGCTGGGCGACAACCAGGCCACGAAGAAGAAACCCGGCGCGCTTTATCCGTCGATCGAGACCTCCGTGCCGGGGGTGCGCGTCAGCGAGCACCTTCCCCGCACCGCGCGGCTCATGGAGCACATCACGGCGGTGCGGTCCGTGAACCACAAGGTGATCGATGAGCACGCGTTCGCCACGAACCTCGTGCACACCGGCCGCATGGTCAGCGGCAACGCGGTCTACCCGTCGATCGGCTCCATCGTCGCCCACCGCCGCGGCGCGGCCGACCCCGCTGTGCCGGCGTACATGCTGATCGGCTACCCGAACGTCAGCCGCGGCCCGGGCTTCCTCGGGATCAAGGACGGTTACGTCTACCTCGTGGACACCGAGACGGGACCGGCCGGTTTCACCCGTCCGGAACATCTCGCGGCCGATCAGGAGGCGCGCCGCCGCGGACTGCTGGAAGCGCTGGGCCGGGGCGACGGGAGCAACGCGGCCGTCGCCGACTACGCCGAGGCGCAAAGGGAGGCCTTCCGCCTGGCGGGGCCGGAATTCATGCGACACTTCGACCTGACCCGGGAGCCGGCGGAGATCCGCCGCTCCTACGGCGGCGAGTTCGGCCAGCGCTGCCTGCTCGCGCGCCGCCTCGTGCAGGGCGGGGTGCGGTTCGTCGAGGTCTCGCACAACCTGAACTTCATCAACGGCGCCGGCTGGGACGTGCACAACGACGGCATCCGCAACCAGCACGGCCTCATCCGCGAGCTGGACCACGCGTTCGCCGGCCTGACCGAGGACCTCGCGCGACACCGTTTGCTGGAGAAGACGCTGGTGGTGATCGCGACGGAATTCGGCCGGCCGCCGGAGTTCGACGCCCGCGGCGGCCGCGGCCACCAGGGCACCGCCTTCACGATGGTGCTGGCCGGCGGCGGCCTCCGCCATCGCGGCGCCCACGGGGTGACCGACGGCCTTTCGAAGAAAGTCGAAGCCGATCCGGTCAGCGTGCCCGACTTCCACGCCACCATCCTCGCCGCGCTGCAGGTGGACCTCTCGAGCGATCTGCTCGACGGCGCCCGTCCGGTGCCCGTCACCGACGGAGGCAAACCCGTCGCCGCGCTCTTTTCCTGAAGCGAAGAGCCGGCGGGGGATCGGCGGATTCACCTCACTCCCACCTCCCCCGGCAATTTCCCCGCGTGTGACCAGCGCTCGTCCGCACGTTTTTCTGATCCTTGCCCTTGCGGCGGGCACCGCCGCCCTGCTCGCGCGGGATGAGCCCCGCGTCCTGACCACTGCGATCGAAGTTCGCTCCCTCGGCGCCGCGGAAGCCGAACGCGGCCTTCCAGTCCGGCTCCGGGGCGTGGTGGTTTTTGTGGAAGGCCTCCCCGCGATCTTCGTCCAGGACCATACTTCCACCACTTATTTCCGCCTCGCCGGTCCGCCGCTGCCGCAGGTTGGCGACGAGATTGAACTCACCGCCCGCACGCGGATGGGCCTTTATCTCCCGGGTATCGACAACGCGGAATTCCGCGTGATCGGCCGCCGGCCGCTACCACCGGGTATTCCCGTCCAATACGACGATCTCTACTTCAGCCGCTACCATTACCAACGCGTGACGGTCGAGGGCGTCGTCCGCTCCGTCGCACCACTCGGCGCGCAGCGCAGCACCCTGCGTCTAGCCATCGGCTCCCGCGTGATCGAGGTAAGGGTCGAGGAACCTCCCCGGCCCGGTTTCCCGCTCGTCGACCATCGCGTCCGTGTCACCGGCATCGCCGCCGGCCTGATCAATTCCCGCAGACGCCAGTTGGTCCAACCGTACCTTCTCGTCCTGGGATGGCGGGAGCTCGAAGTCGTCTCAGCCGGCCCGCCCGCGGAAAAGGTTCCCCTCGTGTCCGCCGATGAGCTGTTCGCGTTCCGAAACGACGGCCTGGGCGAACGCCGCGTCCGTCTGGAAGGGAGCGTCGCCGCCGACTTCGGGGAGGACGGCGCCTTCCTCGTGCAGGGGGAAAACGCCTTCACCGTGCGCTTCACCCGTCCCGGCGGACTTCAGCCGGGTGAACGCCTGATGCTCGCGGGTTTCCCCTCGATGGACCGTTTCAGCGCCTCCGTGGTCGACGCCGAATTGCTGAGCCGCAGCCCGGGCCCGGCACCCGACGCCATCGTCCTCACGGAGCTCGATGAGCTCTACAGCCGGCCGGGAGATCCCGAGCCCGCCCGCTTCGATGGCCGGCTGGTCTCTTCCTCCGGAATCCTGCGCGACACCTTCAAGGCCGCCAGCGGCGGCACCCTGCTCGTCCAGGGGCGCCAGCGCATGATTCATGTGCGCGTCCCGGAGGGGACCGGGATTCCGCCCGCCGGCTCCGTCATTCGCTTCCGCGGCATCTGCCAGGTGGAAGCCACCGCACTCACCAGCGGCGCCATCGCGCGCATCGCGCCCAGCCTCATCGCCGTTCGCACCGTTTCGCCCGACGATCTCGCCGTCATCCGACGCCCTCCTTGGTGGACACCCCAACGCTTCACCGCGATCCTCGCCGCCCTCGCCGGCGTCACCGTCGCCGCCGGTCTCTGGATCGCCCTCCTCCGCCGCCAGGTTCGGCGTCAGACCGAGGCGCTGCGCCACCGGATCGAATTCACCGCCGCGCAGGAGGAGCGCCAGCGCATCGCGCGCGAATTCCACGACACGCTGGAGCAGGAGCTCGCCGGCGTCTCCCTCCGCCTCGACGCGCTTGCCACCCGAGTCGGCGACGAGAAGGGCCGTTCCCTCGTTTCCGCCTCCCGCAACCTCGTTTCCCGCATCCAATCCGAGACGCGCGACCTCATCTGCGATCTTCGCGATCCGGCCGAGTCGGCCGGTGATCTTGTTTCCGCCCTCGGCACCATCGTCGATCGCCACGGGCCCGACGGGAAAACCAAACTCCGGGTCGAGGCCCTCACGCCGATTCCTTCCCTGCCCACCGGGGTCGTCCACGATCTCCGCATGATCGCGCGGGAATCCGTCAACAACGCCCTTCGCCATGGCGCCGCGACCGTGGTTGCCGTGGAGGTCTCCGCGGACCCCGGCCACCTGCGCCTCCGCGTTGTCGACAACGGCTCCGGCTTCGACCCGGTCTCCGCCCCGGTCGTCCGCCGCGGTCACTTCGGCTGCGCCGGCATCCGCGAGCGCGCCCGCAAGATCGGCGCCGAGGTCGCCTGGCAAAGCGCGACGGGCCTGGGCACCACCGTCGAGGTCTCGCTTCCTCTTCCCGCGGCCGTCTGAGCCGCGCGCTTCTTCATGCCACCCCTCACCGTTCTCATCGTCGACGACCACTTTGTCGTCCGCAGCGGTCTGGTCGCCTCCCTCGAACTCGACGACTCCATCGCGGTGGTGGGCGAGGTCGAACGCGGCGAGGACGTGGTCCCCGCTTACCGCCGGCTCCGCCCTCGCGTTGTCCTCCTGGATCTCCAACTCCCCGGCCTGGGCGGCATCGGGGCCACCGCCGCTCTCCGCGCCTTCGACCCCGAGGCCCGGGTGCTCATTTTCTCCACCTTCGCCCGCGACGACGAGATCCAGGCCGCACTCGACGCCGGCGCCCTTGGCTACCTGCGAAAATCCGCGTCGCGCGAGACCCTGCTCCAAGGCCTCCATGCGGTCGGCGGGGATAATCGCGTCCTCGATCCCGAGATTTCCCGCCGCCTCAAGGCCCTGCGTCTCGGTCCCGCCATCACCCCACGCGAGCGCGAGATCCTCACCCTCATCGCCGGAGGCCGCGCCAACAAGGAGATCGCGGCCGCCCTCCGCGTCTCCGAGGACACGATCAAGCGCCACGTCAGCAACATACTCGATAAACTGGACGTCAACGACCGCGCCCAAGCGACCGCCGAGGCGATCCGCCGCGGTATCGTCACCCTCTGACCCGCTCCCTGACCCACCACTGCACCGACCAGATGCCTCCACCGCCCGGTAGCGCGAACACCGCACGAAAGTGTGATGCCCGGAAGCCTGCCTGAGCGAGGATCGGACCCTTTTTTCCCGCAACCCAACGGACCCTGTTTCGTCGGACAGCCACAACCCGGTTCCCACCCATGCCGTCATCGACGTCCTGCCCCCGCCACCCTGCGTCCAGCGCTCTGCGCCGCCTTGCGGCCATCATCCTCGCCGGCGTACTGCTTCCGCTGGCCGCCGCCCAGTCCGCCACGGGAGTCATCGCCGGGCGCGTCTTCAATCCCGCCACCGGCGAGTACGTCCGCAACGCGCGCATCAGCGTCGAGGGCACGTCCCTGCAGGCGGTCTCCGGGGACGGCGGCGCCTAGTCCCTCCCCGGCGTACCCGCCGGCGCCGCGCGCCTCGTCGTCACGTACACCGGCTACCGCGCGGACCCCGCCGTGGTGCAGGTCGCCCCGGGCGGCAGCGTCACCCGCGACTTCGAGTTGGTGAGCACGCTCGACGCCGGCTCGGCCGGATCGACCGTGAAACTCCAGCGCTTCGTCGTCTCCTCCGAGCGCGAGGGCAACGCGAAGGCCATCATGGAGCAGCGCAATTCCATGAACATCACCAACAGCGTCGCCTCCGACGTCTTCGGCGATGTCGCCGAGGGCAACGTGGGCGAGTTCCTCAAGCACATCCCGGGCGTCGAGCTCGACCTCGTGCAGGGCGAGATCCGCACGATCCGGCTGCGCGGCCTCGATTCCGAGTACACCCAGGTGTCGCTCGACGGCGTTTCGCTCGCCAGCGCGGATGCGAACCAGGGCGCCTCCGGCAACGCCCGGGCCTTCTCGTTCGAGCAGGTTTCGCTCGCCAGCATGGAGTCCATCGAGGTCTCCAAGACCATCAGCGCCGACGTCGACGCCAACGCCCCCGCCGGCACGATCAACCTCAAGACCAAGCGCGCGTTTGATCGCGCCGGACGCCGCGTCTCCGCGCAGGCCAACCTCACCGCCTTCTCCACGCGCTTCTCGCCAAGCGAGTCGTACGGGCCCGACGACCGCCTTTCCCATAAGATCCACCCCGGGGGGATCCTCGATTACTCGGACGTCTTCCTGGGCAAGCGTCTCGGCATCAACCTGAACATCAGCGAGTCGATGGCGTACTCGGCCAACGCGCGCACGACCAACACCTACAGCTACGCCGCCACCGCCGCCGATCCCCGCCCCGTCGTCCCCACCGCCATCAACTTCCTTCACGCCCCCCGCACCAACCGGCGCTCCACCGTCAACTTCACCGCCGACTACAAGGCCTCCGACCACCTCGTCCTCTCCCTCGGTCTCCTCTATAATTACGCGGACCTGAACAACCCCCAGCGCTCCCTCACGTTCAACACCGGCGCCCGCAACACCGTTGTCGGAGCCGATCCGCTGCTCGCCTTCACCACCACCTCGACCGCCGCCAACGTCGCCGCCAACCCGGCCGCCATCGTGAAACTCGGCCAGACGATGACCGCGGTGCCGAAATTCGAGTACCGGCGCGGCGATCTCCTCGTCGAGGGCAAGTTCTCCGCCTCGAACTCCATCAGCTGGTACGACCCGCGCGGTCGCCGCGGATCCATCCGCGACGCCGGCGGCCCGACCGTCACAGGCGTCGCTTACACGGCGCGGCGCTCCACCCTGCGGAGCGTCGACTGGAAGGTTGAGCAGACCGGCGGGCCGGACTGGGACAACGGCGCGAATTACACCAACCCCGCGATCACGATCGACGACGGCCGGTACGCGCTGACGGACGTCTACAGCGGCGAGCTCACCGCCAACCTCCGCACCACGCGGGTGCTGCCGGTGGCATGGAAGGCCGGCTACAAACGCCGCTACGAGATCCGGGACTTCCGTCTCGATACGGAGTCCCTGCGTTTCAACCTCAACGGTGCCGGCGCGGCCGGCGCGTGGGCCGCGTACAAATCTCCGTTCGACTTCGACATGGGCGGCACGAACACCGACTCCTCCGTGCGCTCGCTCAACGGCGGCTCCGTCTGGCTGCCCGACCTGGTGCGGATGGGAAACCTGTTCCGCGAGGAGCCCGCGCGTTTCAGCCAGACGATCACCGCCGCCAATTTCTACAACGCCGTCATCGGTAACCGCCGCACTTACGAGGAGACGATCGACGGCGCGTTCCTGATGGGCACCACCCAGCTCGGGCGCTTCATCGTCCGAGCCGGCGTGCGCCACGAGGAGACCATGACCGATTCCCTCGAGTTCAACCCCCGCTCGGCGCAGGAACTCGCCGCCGCCGGCTTCGCCGAGACGAACGGCCGGGCCACCTCGATCGACGGCCTGAAGTACCAATTCTTCTCCAAGCCGAAAATCCACCGCGAGGGCAGCTACGGCAACTGGTTCCCCAGCGCGTCGCTGAAGTACAAGCTCAGCGCCAACTTCGACGCCCAGCTCGGCTTCAGCTCCACCATCCGCCGCCCGACCTTCCGCGACGTCGCCGGCGTGTGGGTGATCAATGACGACAACCTCACCGTCAGCGCGCCCAACACCAGCCTGAAGCCGGAAACCTCGCGCAACCTCGCCGCGCGCCTCGCGTACTATTTCGAGCCGGTCGGCATCCTCGCCGCCAACGTCTACCAGAACCAGGTGAAGGGGCTCTTCATCACGAGCCGGATGACCGCCGCGGAGTTCGGCTACAAGGGCGACCTCGATCTCTCCAGCTACGAGTTCATCGCCACGACCCCGAGCGCCAACGACGTCACCGTGCGCGGCATGGAACTCGAGTACTCCCAGTCGCTCTCCTTCCTTCCCCAGCCCTTCAAGGGTCTCAACGTCCGCGCGAGCTACACCCGCAGCTACGCCAGTATCCCCAAGTCGAACATGATCCCCCATTCGGTGAACGGCGGGGTGAGCTACGCGTACCGCGGCTTCAACATCTACTCCGCCCTCACCTGGCGCGACGACTACCCGACCACCGTCACCGGCAACCCGCGCTACTACCGCCACCGCGCCAACCTCGACGTCGGCGGCGGCCTACGGATCAACTCGCGCTACAGCTTCTTCTTCTCGGCCCGCAACCTCTTCAACGAGCCTTACCTCATCATGGAGAAGGTCGGGGCCAACGCTCCGGTCGTGCAGTTCTACGAGGTCAACGGCACCAATTGGACCTTCGGGATCAAGGGCGTGTACTGAACCCCGCTGCTGCCTGATTGAGGCCGCGGAACAAAACCGCTGCCTGGTGATCGCACCCGCTGCGTCCGCGGGATCACCGGCGGCGGCATCGCCTGGCCTTCAGGCGGCGCCACCGACGAAGCGGTGGATTGCACGGACGCCCTGAGCTCCTGATTTCCAGATTCTCTCCGTCCTCGGTGCCTCCGTGGCTCCGTGGTTGAATGGCTCGTTGATCCGGCCACGCGGATATTTTCCGCCTTTCCCCGGTCTGGGCCGCGCCCACGCTCGGCGCACCCCATGAAAAACAGCCCCCTTCGCGGCCTGACGGCCCTGGTTATGCTCACCGCGGCGCTTCGCGCCGCGCCGGAAGTGTTGTTCGACGGCAAATCCCTCGCCGGCTGGGACGGTGACCTGAAGTGGTGGCGCATCCAGGACGGCTGCCTCACCGGTGGCTCCCTCACCGAGAAGGTGCCGCGGAATTTTTTCCTCACCCACGCACGGTCGTTCCAGAACTTCGATCTGCGCCTGCGGATCAAGCTCACCGGCGTGCCCGGCACCGGCATGATCAACAGCGGCGTGCAGATTCGCAGCCTCCGCGTGCCCCACGACACCGAGATGGCCGGCTACCAGGTCGACGCCGGCGAGGGCTGGTGGGGCAAGCTCTACGACGAGTCTCGCCGCCGCCGCGTGATCGCCGAACCCTCCGACCTCGCCGCGGTCAACGCCGCCGTGCGCAAGGACGACTGGAACGAGTACCGCATCCGCGCCGAGGGCCCGCGCATCCGCTCGTGGATCAACGGCGTGCCCGCCCTCGACTACACCGAGACCGAACCGCGCACCGCCGCCGACGGCCTCATCGGCGTCCAGATTCACAGCGGAGGCATGGCTCTCGTGCAGGTGAAGGATGTCGTCATCGAGGAACTGCCGCCCACTCCGGGCGCCGTCACGTGGGCGCAGGTCGGCCTGCCGCCCCCGCCACCGCCGAAGGAAAAGAACGCCAAAAAGAAATCCGCCTCGGCCACCCCGGCGGCACCGGCCCCCGTGCCGGCCGCCAAGGCCGCTACGGTGACGAAGACCGGCCGCGACATCAGCTACAACGCGATGGGCACCGATCCGCTGAGCCCCGAGCGGCAACGCGCGTCATTCCGCGTGCCCGCGGGTTTCGAGGTCGAGCTCGTCGCCGCCGAGTCGACCGGCCTCGGCAAATTCATCGGCCTTTCCTGGGATGCCCGCATGCGGCTGTGGTCGATGACCGCGCTCGAATACCCGGTCGACGCCAACGAGAACAAGGCGGAGTCCGACGCCCTCTTCGCCCGCGGCGGCCGTGACCGCGTGGTGGTGTTCGACGAACCCCACGCCGCGTCACCGGGTCCGCCGCGCGTGTTCGCCGACGGGCTGGTGATGCCGCTCGGCGTGCAGCCGTGGCGCGACGGCGCGCTGGTGCAGTACGGACCCGACGTCCGCCTCTATCGCGACACCGACGGCGATGGCCGCGCCGACCGCCACGAGGTGGTGCTCACCGGTTTCGGCACGCAGGACTCGCACCTGTTTCCGCACCAGTTTCTCCGGCAGCCTGGCGGGTGGATCTTCGTCGCGCAGGGGCTCTTCAATAATTCCAAGGTGCGGCGTCCCGACGGGAGGCCGTTCGCGGACGGTGCCACCGAGGTCCCGTTCCTCCAGTGCAAGCTCGCCCGCTTCCGGCCGGACGGCTCGGCCTTCGAGAACCTCACCGCCGGGCCCAATAACATCTGGGGTCTCGTCACCAGCCGCGAGGGCGAGACGTACCTGCAGGAAGCCAACGACCAGGGTTACCCGGTCATTCCCTATGCGCCCGGCATCTGGGTGCGCACCGGTTCCAAGGATCTCCTTCGCCCGTACCAGCCGCTCATGCCAGCGCCGCTCGCGCCCGCCCAGATGGGCGGCACCGGCCTGAGCGGCCTCGCATTGGCGGAGGATCGCGACGGAAGCTTCCGCGCGACGGCCGGCGCCACGACGCCCGGCACGCGCGTTTTCTACCTCGCCAACCCGATCACCGGCGCGATCCAGATCGTCACGGCCAGGCCCGAGGGCCCGCGCTTCCGCTACCAGAAGCAGGCGGACTTCCTCACGACCGACGACCGCTGGTTCCGCCCCATCGCGATCGCCTTCGGGCCCGACGGCGCTCTCTACATCGTAGACTGGTACAACCGGATTATCTCCCACAACGAGGTCCCCCGCACCCACCCCGATCGCGACAAGTCCCGCGGCCGCATCTGGCGGGTGCGCCACCGCGACCAACCCAGGATCGCGCCGCCGGATCTTACGAAGCTGGGCGACAACGAACTCCTCACGCAGCTCGGCCACCCCAACGCGCTCGTCTCCCGCCTCGCCTGGCTGGAGATCACGGACCGCCGCGCCACCGGGCTCGGCCCGCAACTCACGCGCCTCGCCGTGGACCGCGCGGCGCCAATGGACCGCCGCCTCGCCGCGCTGTGGGCGCTCGAGGGTCTGCGTGATCCCGATCCGGCGCTGCTCGCGGCGCTCGCCGCGGATCCTGATCCCGCGCCGCGTCGCGAGGCCGCCCGGCTGGCGGCGATGGGCGGTGAGGATGTTTTTCTCCAAGTCGCAGCGCCCCTGGCGGGCGATCCGCATCCCGCGGTGCGGGCGGCTGTGGGCGACGCCCTGCGGCGGGTCGCGGGCGCGGGGCCGCGCGCGATGGAAATCGCCGCGCGGCTCGGCGGTGCGCGGCTTGGCGCCGACGCCAGCGAGTGGGAACGCTACGAACGCGACTTCGAGCGCTACCTTGCTCGCTGGGCGATGGAGAGGAATCCCGCCGCCGTCCGTGATTTTCTGGAATCCCACGCCGGCCGTGCACTGCCCGTCGAAAACCGCGTCCTCGCGACCCTCGCCTTGGGCGGCCGCGACGCCGCCGCGGGGCTCGCGCGCCTTTCCGGCGCGCTGGGGCGCGCGCTCAACGAAGAGGAGATCCGCGTGCTCGCCGCTCACTTCGGCGATCCCACCGTGCGCACCGTGCTCGCCGCCGCGCTCGCCGGCGAAACCACGCGGACACCCGTCCTCCGCGCGCTCCTCGCGATCCGCACCGGCATCGACGCCACCCCGCTGGCCGCCGACCTCGCCGCCGCGGCGGGCAAGCTGCTGTCCTCAGCTGAATCTTCCGACGCGCTCCTCGGTGCCGAGGTGGCGGGCGCCTTCCGGTTGAAACAACTCGCGGATCCGCTCGACCAGCTGGTGCAGAAGGAGGCCGGAAAATCGCCCGCGTCGCTCGCCGCGCTGCGCGCCCTGCGCGAGATGGGCGAGGGCCTCGCCGGAACGCTCGCGACGATTCTCCAACGGGGACCGACTGCGCCGATCGCCGACGAGATCATCGCCACGCTCGCCGGTACCCGCGACCCCACCGGTCCTGTCACGCTGATGCGGCTCCTGCCGACACTCAGCGTCGGGCCGCGCGGCCGGGCGCTCGACCAACTCTCGCGCACCCCGGCCGGCGCGGCCGCCGTGGCGGCGCAGCTGAAGGCGGGACAAATCCCAGCCGGCGATATCGGTCCCGTGACGCTGGAGCGTCTGCGGCTCCTGCGTCCCGACGACGGCGACCTCGCCGCGCTCACCGCCAAGCTCGGCGCGGAGGGGCTCAATGTCCTGCGTCTCGGCGGAGCCGACGCCGACTACGCCGCGACCCAGCTCACGCTGAAGGGAGCGTTCACGGTGGAGGCCTGGTTCAAATTGGAAGCTCCGATCTCGAATCACGACGGCCTGCTCGCGGCGCCCGGACGCTTTGACCTGAATTTCTCCGGCGGCCAGCTGCGCTTGTGGTTGGGTGGCGAACTGCGGGACGTGGTGGTCGCCCGACGCAAGATCACCCCGGGCGTCTGGACGCATTGCGCGCTCACGCGGGATGCCACCGGCGTTTTCCGGGTTTATCTCGACGGCGAGCTGGACGCGACGGGCACCAAGACCGACCTCAGCGATTACAGCGGCCTCGATCTGGGCCGCACCTCACCCAAGACCGGAGGAACCGCCGGCTGGATCGCGGAGTTCCGGGTGTGGCGGGAGGCGCGATCGGCGTCGGAAATTCGCGCTTCATTTGACCGTACCCACGCGACCGACCCGGCGCGGCCCGCGGGACTGGTCCAAGTTTTTGCCGGCGCCGACTGGGGAAATCTGCAGAGCGCGGCACGCATCGAGCATGTCACCGACGCCCCCGCGCTGCTCACCCCGGCGGAGGCCGCCGCGCAGGAGGAAAAATTCAAGCGTTACCGCGCGCTCGCCAATATCCGGGGCAACGCGGAGCACGGCCGCACACTCTTCACCACGACCTGCCTCGCGTGCCATCAGCAGGGCGGCAAGGGCGGCCAGATCGGTCCGGCCCTCGACGGCGTGGGCCTGACCGGTGTGGAGGCCCTGCTCCGCAACCTGCTCACACCGAGCGCCGCGATGGAAAGTGCTTACCGTACCTACCGCGTCGTCACGCAGGAGGGCGCGGTGCACGAGGGTTTCCTCGCCGAGGATCGCGCCGATGCCGTCGTGCTCCGCGTCCCCGGATCCCCCGATCGCGCGCTGGTGCGCGGCGCCATCCGCGAGGCGGCTTACCTGCGCCGATCACTCATGCCGGAAGGACTGCTTGAAGCCATGTCCGCGGAGCAGGTCACCGATCTTTTCACCTACTTGAAAAGCCTGCGCTGAAGCGGCCCTCAGTCGCCACTTCCCGGCGGTTGCGACCGCTTTTCGGAGCGCCGCGAACACCCGGCGTCAGACCACGCGATGAATTGCCTACAGCTGGCAGGAATTCGGTCCGGAATCTTTGCCGCGTGCATTACAAACGATTTCACTCCTATTGGATGCCCCGCGAAAACACGACCCAAGGAATCTCATTCACCCCTCAATTGCTTGCCAAAACCAAGCAAAGGGCCTCCGAGCGAAACCTCTCCGTATCGGGCTACGTTCAGGCGCTCATCCGCGAGGACTTGCTGCAACCCGAAGCCCGCCTGACTCGAGCGATCCAGGAAAAGATTCTGCAGCGTCTGGAGGAGTTGTCCCGGCGCGGTCCCTGAGAATATCCGGCGGGCGAGACTCCGGCAGTTCCCGGGGGCAATCACGGGAAATCAGGACGCGGTCTTTCAGCGATCCACCCAGGCGGGACTCCAACCCGGGACGGAGGTAGAAGTCGCCCCATCAGCCGCGGAAGGGTGGAGCGGGTACCGGAAAAGCCGCCCCTCGTAGTTTCGCAGGATCACCCCGTCGTCCCGTACTTCCTCCACGTAGTCGGGATTGAGGGGAACTTTGCCTCCACCTCCGGGAGCATCGATCACGAACTGCGGGACGGCGTACCCCGTCGTGTGCCCGCGCAGGGCGCGAATGATCTCGATGCCCTTCTTCACGTCGGCCTTGAAGTGGGCACCGCCCGTGATGAGGTCCATCTGGTAGAGGTAGTAGGGCCGAACCCGCATGCGGAGCAGGCGGTGCATGAGCGCCTTCATCACATCGACGTCGTCGTTGATCCCCCGAAGGAGAACGCTCTGGTTGCCCAGCGGCACGCCGGCGAACGACAGCCGCTCGCAGGCGGCCTTCAGTTCCGCGGTGCACTCCCGCGGGTGGTTCACATGGATGCTCATCCAGACCGGCCCGTGCCGGCGGAAGATGTCGCACAACTCCGGCGTGATGCGCTGGGGCAGGAAGACCGGGATGCGCGAGCCGATGCGGATGAACTCGACGTGCGGGATGGCCCGCAGCCGGGCGATCAAATGCTCCAGTTTGCGGTCGGAAAGCAGGAGCGGATCGCCCCCGGAAAGCAGGACATCGCGCACCTCAGGATGCTCCTCGATGTAACGCAGCCCCTGCTCGTACTCGGGGTGGAAATTATAGTCCTGCGCGTTGGAGACGAGCCGGCTGCGCGTGCAGTAGCGGCAGTACGCCGCGCAGCGGTCAGTCACCAGAAACAGCACCCGGTCCGGATAGCGGTGCACCAGCCCGGGCACCGGCGAGTGCTCATCCTCGCCGAGGGAATCCAGCATCTCTCCTTCCGAGACGACCATCTCGTTGATCCGGGGCACCACCTGCTTGCGAATCGGGCAATCCGGGTCCTCGCGGTCGATCAGGTTAAAGAAGTGCGGCGTGATCGCCAGGGCCAGCTTGTGGTTGGCCTGCTCGCAGCCGGCTCTCTCCGCCGGGGTCAGCGTCATCATCCCCTCCAACTGCGCCACACTCGTGATCCGGTGCTGCAGCTGCCACGTCCAGTCGTTCCAATTGCCCTCCGGAATGTGTTGCCAGAGACCCTGGCCCTCGGGCCAAGCGGCGCGGTCTTCGGAATAGGCCATTGTCGGAGGAAAACCGTTGGGGTTCAGGAGTGCCGTGTCAAACGGAGGCCCGGAAAATCATTCCGGCCGGCGGGACAAGACCAGGTTCAACGACCGATAAGCTGAAAATAATGACGGACGATCCAAATCGGCAAACCGGGGCAATCGGAGGCAACGGAAGCCCGGGAGCATCCGGAAATCAGGAGCCCGGGACTTCGACGCAGCGCCATCCGCTACACGACTTCGAAGTCATGTTTTCCTGCGACGACTTCTCCCGATCGCACCTGCTTCGCATTTGACTTCCCGATCCGAGAAACCTGCGGGAAGAGATAATTCCCCTCGGGAACGCCGTCGCCGGCTCCACCGTGGATAACGCAGCTTCCGCAGATCGGGCACCGCCGGACTTCACGATCTTTAGATCGCACTCCGCTCGATCACTCCGGTCATTCGGAGGTGCCCAACGGGCTCCGGTTTTTATCCACGCCATCCGAGAAATCCGCGGTTAAACTACCCCTCCTTTGCCATGTCTTCCGCCGTCGCGGTTCCGGTATGCACCGGGGGCGCCGGACCCGGCTGCAGACGAACCGCATTTATCCGTGTCCGATTCGTGTTTATCCGTGGGTACTCACCCACGGAGCGATTCGGGAGCGCCGTACGACCTTCGCCCTACTTCCCGTCACTTTCCTCGCCTCTCGCGGCGCGGCAAAGACGCGCCGCGCCAATTAACCTCTTGGCAGAGGTCAGCCGACGCATTTTCGTCCGGCTTTAATGTCCTCTTCCAAGCCCGCCATTCTCGCCCTCGAAGACGGCTCGATCTTCCGGGGTCGGGCCT
>SXGQ01347738.1_pt1 | contig 23907 bp, 18 predicted proteins | sample 3178371 | NCBI WGS metagenome assembly SXGQ01 (sample SAMN11356859, study PRJNA531348) | freshwater metagenome | isolation source: freshwater sample F1-20 | place: China: Fuxian Lake, Yuxi | collected 2017-12-25 | reverse complement strand
GATGCCGGTGACGTTGAGCGTGGCCGCCACCGGCGCGGCTCCCCTGTTCTACCAGTGGCGTTTCAACGGCGGCGATTTGGCAGGCGAGACGAACACCACGTTCACGCTGACGAACGTCACGCGCCTGAGCAACGGTGTGTATCAGGCGGTGGTGACGAACATCGCGGGCAGCGCCGCCAGCAGCAACGCGCTCGTGCGCGTGCGCGTGGCCCAGCGGGTCGAGCCGCCGGTCTTCACGCCCGGCGCGCCGTTCCGACTGCGCTTCACGGATGACAACGGAGAGCAGGCCAGCGCCGTGGACCTCGCGAAGATCGAGGTGCAGGCCGCGACGAATCTGCTGGGCACGAACACGGCGTGGGTGACGCTGACGAACGGTTTCTCCGTGGTGGGCGGGATGCTGCAGCTCGACGATTCCTGGATCACCAACAGCCTGCGCCGCTACTACCGGGTCATCGAAAAGTAGCCGGAGCGGAGCGCGGCCTTCAGGCCGCAGAAATGTGCGTGGGACAACAGACTTCCGGGCACCCTTTTGCTCCCCAGCTTTCTGCGGCGTGAACGCCGTGCTCCATACGTGGGTAATGCATCACCGCGATTTCTGCTCGGGATTCAGGATCAACCGAAGGTCTCCGCAACGGCCGCCACGTAGGCGTCGTAGGCGGGCCGTTCGTAGCAGACGAAGTGGACGAGCTTGAGGGTCAAGTTGCGCTCCAGGCAGGAGCGGGTTTCGCGCACTGCGATGCGCGTGGCGCGGTCGAGGGGGAACCGATACGCACCGGTGCTGATGGCTGGAAGGGCAACGCTCGTGATGCCGTGTTGTTCTACCAGCTCAAAGGCGCTGCGGTAGGCGCGGGCCAGCAGTTTGTCCTCGCCGCAGGTGCCGCCCTGCCAGATGGGGCCGACGGCGTGGATGACGTGCTTGGCAGGGAGGTAGTAGCCCTTGGTGATGCGTGCGCCGCCAGTCGGGCAGCCGCCGAGCTTGCGGCATTCCCAGACGAGGTGCGGGCCGGCCTCGCGATGGATCGCGCCGTCCACGCCACCACCGCCGAGCAGGGTCGTGTTCGCCGCGTTGACGATGGCATCCACAGTCTGCTTCGTGATGTCGCCCTGAATGGCTTTGACCCGGTCCAACATGGCTGCTTTTGGAAACGGCCCAGAAGCGGAACGCGGAGGACCTTGCCTCAAAGGTGTAGGACGGGACAGAAAAAAAGACGCAGCCAGAACGGCGCGAAAAAGTGAGGCGATGAAAACGGAATGCCCCCGCCGGACCTTGCGGCCCGACGGGGGCAAAACGGGGGATGGGAGTGCGCCAAGCTCTCTTTCCCGGACCGGCATTAGGCGCGCCCTCGCGGGGCTGCCGGCTTCCCGACGCTGTTCTCCACGGCAAGCGGAGTCTTCGGCCTCGCAGCAGGGCCGTCCAGCGCCTTGCGGCCACTGGATTTCGAGTGAGGCTTTTCAGCTCGCTTGGGCTGGTGGTTGCGCCACCGGCCCGCGAACCAGGTCAAGACACGACTATGTTTGCGGTCCGCGTCTTGACCACTTAGCTCGGGGACAGCCGCCGCTTTTGGCGGTGCGTTTGCCCCGTGCCACGGGTCTCGCCTCTTAACTCTCAGGTTGCGTTTGGCTCACAGGCCAGCGGTGCCATTTGTAGCATCGCCGACATTGCGGAAGGTTTTCACGGGCCTTGCCCAGACCTCGTGTCCTTCCCGGTGCGGACGCTTTTTTTGTCCACCTTTCGGTGGCTTTGACTGTCAGCCGCCTTGCGACGACCGCCAGAGCTGCCCGCCCCGTGCTGATACACGGTAGCAACCGGATACCCTCTGGGTAACCGCGATTCACACAGGCCCGAAACCAGCCTGCGCTACTTGACTCAGCTCGGGTCGGCTTCTAATCGCCCCTCGCTGCCAAGCTCCTCAATCGCGTGTGACGGGCTGCGACGCCCGCCAGAGGAGCTGGTGAATTCTGCCTCCCCACGCGCGCCTTGCGGCACCGCGTTTCAGAGGGGCCAGGCCAACCAGCCTGTCCTGACCTTTCCCCAGTCACCTGGGATTATCCTCGGAACTTCCTCGGCTTTCTTTCGTCCGCCGCACCCGCTCCGGTTCTTTCAATGAACTGTGATGAGATTATCACGAGTCTCTCATCCGACAACGAATTCATACCCACAGGTTGTTCACCGGGCGTTTCCCCGATGCTCAAATCACACGGGGGGAGAAACGCCAATGTTCACAGGCTTTCCGCATGTGTCGAATAAAGATATGCACACGTATCAATGCGCTGGTGAAGACGCGTTGTGAACAACGCGGTCTGAAGCTCTGCGCCAAAAAAGCAAAACACCGCCCGTTTCCGGGCGGTGTGGTTGATGGATGAGCGCCGAGGCTTTAAGGCTTCTTCTTGGCGGCCGCCGTCGTCTTGACGGCCTCTTTCTTGCGCTTGAGGTAGCTTTTACGACGCTGACGTTTCTGCACTTTGTTGGATTGTCTGCCCATAACTTCTTTACTTTGCCGGCCTGTTTTTGTTGGCTGGCGCGCACTATGAAGTTCAGCTGCGGCCGCTTCAATCTCTATTTAGTGGCACTCGCTGCGGCCGCCCTCTCCGCTTGCGAAACGACTGGCCCCGGCTCCTCGCAGAAGGGCAGCGTGGAGGTCGCGACCGTCCGCCTCCACCTCGAGAGCCATCCCGACCCGATCACCGGGATGAGCAAGCAGATCACCGTGGGCCGGGAGAAACCCCAGACCTTCCACGTCACCGGGGCGATGCTCGGCGAGCCGAACCTCGCCGTCGCCCAGCTCTGGGACGGGAAGGACGGCGAGTTCGCCATCCACCTGCAATTCGACCGTGAGGGCGCGCACACACTGGACACGATGTCCATGTCCTATCGCGGCAAGCGAATCGCCATCATGAGCCAGTTCCCCGAGCCGCGCTGGATCGGCACCTTCCGCATGGAGCGGCGCATCGCCGACGGCACGCTCCTGTTCCGTCCCGACGCCACGCGGGAGGAAGCGCTGCGCATCGTGGCCGGGCTTAACAAAGCCGTCGCCAAGCTGAAGAAATACAAGGACTGATGAACGCCGTCTCGCGTCTCGCCGTCCTGCTTGCCGTTCCCTTCCTCTGTGCCGCCGCCAACGGCCAGCCCTTCCAACTCCCCACAGCCAGCCGCGCACTCTTCGAGAAAGGCGGCGAAGAACGCTACTTCGCCCCCACGCCCGGCAAGACCTGGGAGAGCGGCACGTTCGGCTGCGTGCGCTCGGACGGTCACCAACTCCACGAGGGCATTGACATCAAGTGGACCCAGCGCGACCGCAAGGGCGAGCCGACCGACCCCGTGCTTGCCTCCGCCAGCGGCACCGTCGCCTACGTCAACCGGAAGTCCGGCCTCTCGAACTACGGCAACTACCTCATCCTCCGGCACCGCATCGAAGGTCTGGAAGTCTTCACGCTCTACGCGCACCTCGCCAACATCCGCGAGGAACTGAAATCCGGCGTCGCCGTCAAGGCGGGCGAAACCCTCGGCGTCATGGGCCGCACAACAAACACCAAGACCCGCATCGCCGCCGAGCGCGCGCATCTACACTTCGAGGTGGACCTCGTCGCCAGCGAGCGTTACGCGCAATGGCACGAGGCGAACCTCGCCGGCCTGCGCAACGACCACGGCAACTGGAACGGCCGCAACCTTCTCGGCCTCGACCCGCGCGCCGTCCTGCTCCAACAGCGGGCGCAGGGCGACAAGTTCAGCCTCCTGCAATTCATCCAGTCCCAGACCGAGCTGTGCCGCGTCCTCGTCCACAAGAGCGACTTCGCCTTCGCGCGACGCCACCCCGCGCTCGTGCGACGCAACCCCGCCACTGACAAGGAAGGCATCGGAGCCTACGAAGTCGCGCTGAACTTCAACGGAGTTCCCTGCCAGATCACCCCGCGCACGCCGGGCGAGGCAAAGAACTACACGGCCAAGTATCACCTCCTCTCAGTCAACGACGCCGAGCAGAAGAAGAACGGCTGCCGCAAGTTCCTGACGCAGAAGAGCGGCAAGTGGGCGCTCACCCCCGAGGCGCTCCAGCATCTCGACCTGCTGGCGAATTGACCTCTGCCCGCGCCGCTCAGGCGTGGGCATCTACGTGCGCCCATTTAATCGTCGCTACGCGACGCGTCCCTGCGGGGGCCGGTCCGTGGGTTGAAACCCACGGTTATCATCGCCCGTCGCCACGCGACTTCTCAGAAGCTGATGTGCGCCCCAGCCACCGGGCCTCAGCGAGTTAAGGGATTGCGTGGGAGCGGCCCAGTGCTACAAACGCGCACATGAAGTCCAGAAACAACCTGCCCAGGGCCGCAGGGTTCACCTTGATCGAACTGCTCGTCGTCATCGCCATCATCGCGATCCTTGCGGGGATGCTGCTGCCCGCGCTGGCCAAGGCCAAGAACTCGGCGAACAAGGCGCTTTGCACGAGCAACATGAAGCAATGGGGTGTGGCGATCACCGCTTACGCCGGAGACCATGACAACAAGATCCCACCCGGCACGGATGTCATCGCTGGCGTCGGAACTTATGGGGGGGACGAGAGCTGGATCGGTCCGTCAGTGTTGCGCCTCTTCAAATACTACCTGATCCCAGCCACCACGAATGCCTCCAGCACCAAGAACAGCCCGCTCTTCTGCCCGACCGGCGAGTATCACCGCGCCTACGACAGGGCGAATCTCATTGGGAATGTCAACTACGGCAACCCAGACGTGCCGCATCAGGAGCTTTCTGGATATTTCTACCTGATGGGCCGGCCGGCCAATCAAGTTGCGGCGCGCACGACCATCGGAGCCGGCAACGTCGCCCAGTGGCTCCAGCGCACGCGGCTGGACAGCCAGTATCGGGAAGGCCCGATGATCGGCGACATGCTTCAGATTCAGATTGGAGCGGCAACGCTTACTCCGATGCCCGAAGCCAAGCCGGTCGGAACGCCGACCGTGAAGGTGAACGTGGGAGGCCAGATGGTCGCCACCACCAGCCATCGAGGCTCGACCGGCATGATGGAAGGCGGCAACTTCCTCTTCGAAGACGGCAGCGTGACTTGGTTTAAGGAGAGCAAAATATTTCTCGGCTCCCGGCTCGGCACGTGGCTTTGCTACTACAACGTCCAGTGACGTTCACCCGCCTCGCGTTCCACAAACCTCGTAGCCGCCGAGGTAAGGAGGCGGACTCTGTTGCGCTCGGTTGAAGCCGCCTCCTCACCTCGGCGGCTACATGGTTTGCTTTTGAAGCAAGCCTGCTTGTCCACCCGTCTGAGTTTCACCATGCTTCCAGCCATGCAGTTCAAGCTCCGCTTCGCCTTCGCAGCCGTTGTCGCTTCGTTCACTTCAGCCACGTCTGCCGCGCCGGCGAAGGTGGATTTCTCCCACCAGATCGTCCCCGTCCTCCGCGAGCATTGCGGCGAGTGCCACACGGGCGACAAGAAGAAGGGCAGCTTCAGCATGAACGACCGCGCGTCGCTCCTCGCGGGCGGCGAGAGCGGCAAGGCCGTCATCCCCGGCAACGCCGCGAAGTCCCCGCTCATCGAGGCCATCACGAGCAAAGACCCGGACAAGCAAATGCCGCCCAAGGGTGCGCGACTCTCACCCGAGAAGGTGAAGCTGCTGCGCGACTGGATTGATGCCGGCGCGCCGTGGGAGGAGGGCTTCGCCTTCAAGAAGCCCGCTTATGAGCCACCGCTCAAGCCGCGCCGACCCACGCTCCCGCCCGTGGTCGCGGGCCGCAGCAATGCCATTGACCGCATCCTCGACGCCGACCTCGCCAAGCGCAAAGCCGCGACGCCCAAGCCCGTGGACGACGCCACCTTCGCCCGCCGCGCGCACCTCGACCTCGTCGGCCTGTTGCCGGAGCCGGAAGCGCTCGCGAAGTTTCTCGCGGACAAGTCGCCCGACAAACGTGCCAAGCTCGTGCGCGACTTGCTCGCCAACGACACCGCCTACGCCGAGCACTGGCTGACATTCTGGAATGACCTCCTCCGCAACGATTACTCCGGCACCGGCTTCATCACCGGCGGTCGCAAGCAGATCACCAAGTGGCTATACCGCGCGCTCGCGGACAACAAGCCTTACGACCAGTTCGCCCGCGAACTCATCGCCTACACGCCCGAGAGCGAAGGCTTCGCCGCTGGCATCAAGTGGCGCGGCGATGTCAGCGCGGGCGCGACCACGGAGATTCAGTTCGCGCAGTCCGTTGGGCAGAGTTTCCTCGGCATCAACCTCAAGTGCGCCTCCTGCCACGACAGCTTCATTGACCGCTGGAAGCTTGAGGAGGCTTACGGTCTCGCGGCGATTTACGCGACCGGCAAACTGGAACTCCACCGCTGCGACAAGCCCGTGGGCAAGGCCGCGCAGGCGAGCTGGCTCTTCCCCGAGCTGGGCCAGGTGGACGCGAAAGCCCCGCAGCCCGAGCGCTTGAAACAACTCGCCACGCTGATGACCCACCCGGAGAACGGCCGCTTCACCCGCACCATCGTGAACCGCCTCTGGCACCGCCTCATGGGCCGCGGCATCGTCCACCCCACCGACGCGATGCAGAGCGAGCCGTGGAACCACGACCTCCTCGATTTCCTCGCCACGCATCTCGCGGAGCACAAGTTCGACCTGAAGAAAACCCTCGAACTCATCGCCACCTCCGCCGCCTATCAATCCCACGCGCAAATCCTCGGCAAGGACGCCGACGAGCAGGCCTACGCCTACGCCGGCCCGCGTGCCAAACGCCTCACCGCCGAGCAGTTCGTGGACACCGTCTGGCAAATGACCGGCACCGCCCCCACGCGCTTCGATGCTCAAGTCGTGCGCGGCAAACCCAGCACCGAAGCCGTGGATGCGATGAAACTCGCCGGCCAGTGGATTTGGTCCCACGCCGACGCCGGCAACGCGAAGGCCGGCGAGACCTTCACGGCCCGCAAGAAGTTCACCCTCAAGTCCGCCCCCGTCCGTGCCGGAGCCGTGGCCACGGCGGACAACGAGTTCAAACTCTACGTCAACGGCGCGCTCGTCGCGTCCGGCGACAACTGGGAAAACCCCGAAGCCATCGCCCTCGAAACCAAACTCAAAGCCGGCGCGAACGACATCGTGCTCGTCGCCAAGAACGGCGGCACCGGACCGAATCCAGCCGGTGTCATTTTTGAGGTCCGCATCAAGCTCTCCGACGGCACGACCGTCACCATCGGAACGGACGCGACATGGGAATCGCTCAACTCCCAGCCAGACGCGAAGGGCAAATTCAAGGCCGAGCCGCAGACCAGCGGCGCAGCAGTCGAGGTCGCGAACTCCGCGCTGTGGAACGTGAAGGTCGGCAAGCAGCTCGCCACGCAGCTCGCGCAGGCCGCCACCTCCGCGCAGCCGATGGTCCGCGCCTCGCTGCTCAAGAGCGACTTCTTCATGCGCGCGCTCGGCCGCCCGAACCGCGAGCAGATCGTCAGCGTCCGCCCCAACGAGCTGAACACGCTTGAGGCCATTGACCTGAACAACGGCCAGACCCTCGCGACGCGTCTGGAGCAGGGCGCATCCCGCCTCCTCACGAAGCAGTGGTCGGACAGCGATGCGCTGACGAGGTGGCTCTACCAGTTCGCTCTCGCCCGCGTCCCGACGACTGTGGAACTCGCCCTCGCCCGCGAAGTCCTCGGCGAGAAGCCGACGGCGCTGGGCGTGCAAGACCTCCTCTGGGCCGTGCTGATGCTGCCGGAGTTTCAGTTGGTGCGCTGACGGACTGGAGCGCCGGCTCCCAAGCCGGCTTAGGTCGGGACAAGCCCATCGCGTTAATTCGTTCGTGGGCCTCCGAGCGCCGTTTGGCGGCTGCCCAATGCCGCTGGCGTGACTTGGCCTTCTCTCGTCCGAACGCGCAAAGCCGGCTTTGAAGCCGGCGCTGCAGTTGCATGGCTCCGGCTGAGGTCGTCCCTTTGTCCGCTCGACACCCTTCGTCCACCCGCCTAGCTTCCGCGCGAACAAGACTCTCCTATGTGGAACACCCTACGCCGTATCAGCCTCACGAAATGGATTCTGATTTCCATGGGCTTGGGAATCTTCATCGGCTGGGCCTTTCCCGAGACCACGCCGGCGGCTGACTCGGCGGAATCAGCACCCTTTCAATCAGGCGACTTCGCCGATTTGCCCTCGCTGGCTGCGAAGCTCAAGAGTTCACCGGACACGGTTTCCACCCACCTTCGGGGGAAGTTACCCGATACGACAAAGGAAGCACTCGCGAGTTACTCTGCGACGAACTCCGCACCGCTGCGAGTCGCTTTGCTGGAGGACTTGAACCGGATAATTTCCACCGAGTCCCTCTACGAGGCCCAAAGGTTTGGGGGCGTCAACCTGCGCGCCGAGACGAAGCTGCTCCTCGCCACAGCTCCGCAAGGGGGCGCTCGCCTGCGCCTCAACCGCCTGCTACTGGAGGATGCCTACCCCGCTGAATTGGCCAAGAATCGGCCGGCCTACCCGATGGTCGCGCGAAACCTCAAGGTCGTCTCCAAGCTCTTCCTCAACCTCATCAAGTGCATCATCGTCCCCATCCTCGTCGGCACGCTCATCATCGGCATCGCGGGACACAGCGATGACCTCAAGGCCGTCGGCCGCCTCGCCTTCAAGTCCTTCATCTACTTCGAGGTCGTCACCACGCTCGCGCTCGCTATCGGGCTGGCGGCGGTGAACCTGACCAAACCCGGCGTCGGCGTCGTGCTGCCGCCCTCGGCGGACAAGGGCAAGGAGTTCGCCGCCAAGACGCAGACCACGCAGGAGATGATCGAGCACATCGCGCCGCGCAGCTTCTTCGAGAGCGCGGCCAACAACGATGTGCTGCAAGTCGTCGTCTTCACCATCCTCTTCGCCGTCGCGCTCTCCCAGGTGAAGGGCAAGCCCAAGGAGACAATGCTCAACTTCTTCGAGGGCCTGAGCGAAGTCATGTTCAAGTTCACCGGCCTCGTGATGCTCTGCGCGCCCTTCGGCATCGGCGCGGCGATGGCCGTGACCGTCGGGCACAGCGGGATGGGCGTGCTGAAGAATCTGGCGATGCTCGTGCTGACGCTCTACGGCGCGCTCGTCGTGTTCTGCCTCGTGGTGCTCGTGCCCGTCGCGCTCTGGGCGCGCATTCCGCTGCGCAAGTTCCTCCGCGCCGTGAAGGAGCCGGCGCTCATTGCTTTCTCCACGACTTCCTCCGACGCCGCGCTGCCCGACGCCCTCAAACGCATGACCGAGTTCGGCGTGCCCAAGCGCATCGTCTCCTTCGTCCTGCCCACGGGCTACTCCTTCAACCTCGACGGCAGCACGCTCTACCTCGCCATCGCCTCCGTCTTCGTCGCGCAGGCGGCGGGCGTGGACATGACGCTGGGCCAGCAGCTCATGATGATGCTCACGCTCATGCTCACCACCAAGGGCATCGCCGCCGTGCCGCGCGCGTCGCTGGTCATCCTGTCCGGCACGCTCGCCAGCTTCGGCCTGCCGCTGGAAGGCGTCGCCATCATCCTCGGCGTGGACGAGCTGATGGACATGGCGCGCACCACGGTGAACCTCGTCGGCAACTGCCTCGCCTCCGCCGTCATGGCCCGCTGGGAAGGGGAGCTGAAGACGGAAGACCAGACGGTGACGCCCATCGCCTGATGGTGGGCGCGCTGTGGAAAGACGCTTCGCCGGGGCGTCACTGCTTCTTCTCAGCCACAGGCACCGCTTCCACGAGCTGGCTCGGCGCAGTCTTCAGCGCCGCCTTGTGCCGCTCGACGGCCTGCGCGATTTGACTCAGCACCGCCGGGTGATTGGTCGCCACGTTGAAAGTCTCGCTCGCGTCCACCCGAAGGTTGAAGAGCTGCGGCGTCGCGTGGGCTTCCTCCTTCGGCTGGCCATAGCCGGATTGAGTCATAAAGTGCGCCTTGAAGTCGCCGGTGCGCGCCGCCATCAGCCGCGTGCCGCGATAGTAGAAGTAGGCGTCGCGCGTCACCATGCCCGTGCCGAACAGCAGCGGGCGGATGTCGAGGCCGTCAATCGCGCGGTCGCTCGGCACGTCCGCGCCCGCGAGCTTCAGGCTGGTGGTGAAGAGGTCCATCGTGCAAGCCAGCGTGCGCTGGGTTTGCGCGGCCTTGATTTTGCCCGGCCACCACGCGATGCCCGGCACGCGCATCCCGCCCTCCCAAGTCGAGCCTTTGCCATCGCGCAGCAAGCCCGCCGAGCCGCCCTGCTGGTTCATGATGAGCCACGGGCCATTGTCGCTGGTGAAGAAGACGAGCGTGTTCTCCGCGAGCTTCTCCTGACGCAGTGTGTCGAGGACTTTGCCGACGCTCGCGTCGAGTTCCTCCACCACGTCGCCGTAGATGCCGCGCGGGCTTTTGCCGGCGAAGCCCTTCGACGCGAACAGCGGCGTGTGCGGGAACGTCTGCGGGATGTAGAGGAAGAAGGGCTTGGCCTTGTTCGCCTGGATGAATTTCACCGCCTCGTCCGTGTAGCGGCGCGTGAGCGTGGTCTGGTCGGCGGGGCGTTCTATGAGTTCCTCGTTGCGGAAGAGCGGCGCGTTCCACCAGTCGGCCTGCTGCTCGGCGAGCTTGCCCGCGCCCTTGGGCGCGACGGGCGTGACGTTCATGTCATTCGAGTGGGGCAGGCCGAAGTAGAAGTCGAAGCCGTGCTGGCGCGGGTGACCGGCGGGGTTGTTAATCCAGTTGCCGAGATGCCACTTGCCGATGCAGCCGGTGGCGTAACCGCGCGCCTTGAGCGCCTCCGCAGTCGTGATTTCTCCTGCAGGCAGGTGTCCCATTGAGACGTTGCGCAACACGCGAAACTGGTCGTGGCACATTCCGTTGCGAATCGGGTAGCGGCCCGTCATCAGCGCGGCACGGCTCGGTGTGCAGACCTCCGCCGCCGAGTAAAACTCCGTGAAGCGCATCCCCTCTGCCGCCATGCGGTCAAGGTGCGGCGTGCGGATGTTCGGATGGCCGTAGCAACCGAGGTCGCCGTAGCCGAGGTCGTCAGCGAAGATGATGATGATATTTGGGCGCGCGGTGTCGGCGGCGTGGACGGGCGCTAGGGCGAGCAAGGAAGCAAGCACAAGGCCGGCGAGAGAACGAAGCTTCATGCGGGAACGCTAGTGAAGCATCGCTAGCGGTGGAAGACGGGAATTGTGGTGCAAAATTAGGCTGAGACAAACCTCACCGCGCCATCCGCCGTCATCTCTGCCAGCATGCTTGAGGTGTCCCGCTGAAAGCAATGCGCCACGTCGTCGCGCAGTGCGGGCAGCGCGAGCAGGCGGCGGGCGTTCTTCGAGGCGGCGACGGCCGAGGGCAAATCCGCCGAGCCGCGCTGGTAAGTCTCGCGGGCCAACTGCGCCGAGTCCGCCACGTGGCCGCCGCCGAACTGCGGCCACACGGCAGCGCACAACGCGCCTGCCCCGAGCACGTCTTCGTAAGCCGCTTCCGCATACGTGCCGGAGCAGACCACCAGCAAGTTCTCCGGCTGCTCGCAGGTCAGCCAGCCGACGGTTGCGCCGAGATTCAAAAAGCTCCCGACCAGCACGCGCCGCGCGCCGCGACACGCCTGCAACGCGCGCGTCCCGTTAGTTGTCGTCATCACGATGCTGCGTCCTGCGACGCGCTCGTGGCTAAACTCGCGCGGGGAGTTGCCTAGGTCGAAGTCCACGCTGCCCGTCTGCGCGCGGAGGATGCGCACGCCACCGCGTTCACCTGCAAGCAGCACGTCAGGCCGCGCCTCCCGCAACGCCACGGCTTCCGCGATTTCGCAGACAGGGATGATTTCGCGCGCGCCATTCGCCAGCGCCGTGACCATCGAACTAGTCGCGCGCAGCACGTCGAACACGACGCAGACGGTCTGCGAGAGGTCGCGCTGGCGGAGCGCGGCGAACTCAGCGGGAGTGAAGGTGACTTCGAGGAACACGGGGAAAGTGATTAGTAGTTAGTGCTGAGCCGCGGCGGGAAGCCGGTCGCGCCCGAGACGACTGGCATGACTAAACACTAATCGCGCATTACTAAACACTCTTCTTCACCCTGACATAATGAAACAGATACTGCTGCGCGTAACCCGCGTTCGGCCCGAAGTGCGTGTTGGCGAAGTGCGCCAGCCGCTTCTCGGACGGACGACGGCGCGGGAAATACAGCTCGGTCAACGCGCGCCGCACCCACACGTCCACCGGGAAGGCGTCCTGCTTGCCGTAGGCGAAGAGCAGCACGCAGTCGGCGATTTTGCCGCCCACGCCGTGGAGGCACATCAGCGCCGCGCGCGCTTCGAAGGTCGGGAGAGTGTGCAGGCGGGACAAGTTCAGTTCTCCGCTGGCGACGGCTTTCGCAGCAGCCAGAATGTAGGGCGCACGGAAACCCATCTTGCACGTGCGCAGTTCGGCCTCGGAGCACGCGGCGAGGCGCGCGGCGGTGGGGAAGGCGAAGGCCGGGTAGCAGCCGACGTAAGGAGGCTCTGACTTTGCGTTGGGTCTGAGGTCTGGCGTCTCGGGCCTGAGGGAAGAATGAAGCCTCCTCACGTTGGCTGCTACTGGGATGGGTTCCCCAAACCGCTCGCAGAGCAGCGCGATGATTTGCTGGATTTGGACAATCTGCTTCGTGGAAGAGCAGATGAACGAGACGAGGCATTCCCACGGTTCCTGTCGCAAAAGGCGCAGGCCACGGCACGCGGCGATAGATGCGCGCATCGGCTCGTCATCGGGGAAAGTGGCGAGAATGGCGGGGAGGTCGGTGTCGAGTTGAAGGAAGTGGTGGGCGTGGTGCGTGATGCGTGATGCGTGAGTTGGGTCGGGAGTCGAGGCCGTGCTGGACGCGCCGAGGAGTTCGGCGGTGATGGCGGCGGGCGTTTGACGCAGGCGGAAGTGGTGGCCGCTGATGATGCCTTCCCACGCGTCGCCGACTTGACGCCACCGGAAGGCCTGGCCGGAGCTGAGCGTCGCGGCGAGGTCGTAATCGCGGCCGGGGAACGAGACTTGGGTCGCAGGCTTCACTTCAACTCCCGGCACAGGAGCAGCCGCACGCTGTGGATTGTCTGGCCGCGATACTGGATGTCCCGCGTGCCGAGGTCTTCGATGTGCGTGAACTCGGCGGCGAGCCGGGCGGGCGGTGGTTCCGGTTGCGCGCCCTTCTTCAACTGCTGCACGTAGATAGCACTGTGTCCCTTGCGCGACGTGTAGTCAGGCCAGAAGCTGTATTGATTCTCAGGCTTCTCGGACGACTGATAAAACACGATGGGCGTTTGCGGCACGCCGGTCTTCGCCTCGGGGATGTAGAACGACAGCAAGCTCGTGATGCCGTAGTGCGCGCCGATGAGGAAGACCGGCTTGCCTTCAGCGGCGATGGTCTTCTGCCGTTCGGCCTCGACGGTCTCGGCCATGGCTTTCCAACCGCGCACGCGCACGAGCGGGTCGAGCTTGGCCGGGAGTGACTGGCCGAACAATTTGCCGGTGAGGTTCGTGTCGTGGAGTAGGATGACGAGCGGCAGGCCGAGCGCGAGGCCGGCGATGAACCACACGCGCACGGAGCGAACGCCGCGTTGCCAGCAGGCGTCGGCTTGCAGCGCGGCGAGGCAGAGCAGGGGAATGACGGCGGGCACAATCCAGTTCGGCTGCACACGGGCGCGGAAGGTGTAGAGGAAGTAGCCGAGCAGAAGCGGCAGGCCCATGCAGAGGAGAAAGGTTGGGAGCGCCGCGTGCCGTGCCGGCGATTTGCAATCGCCGTCTGCGGTGCTGGCTGCAACGGACGGCGACTGCAAGTCGCCGGCACGGAGTTGGGGCAACGTCACCACCACGCCGCCGAAGATAAGCGCGAGGAACGCCGGGTTCAGTAGCGCCGCTTCAGCCACGACGAAATCAATCAGGTAGTTTGGCGTGAACTTCCACGCCTGTGCGAGGCCAGCGCGGTTGTGCAGGTGCTCGACGGTGGCCCAGCCGTTCTGTGCGTTCCAGACGAGCTGCGGCAGCACGGCCAGCGCGGCGATGCTGAGCGCGAGCCACGGTCCGGCGGTGCGGAGTTGAGTGCGAGCGGGTTTCCAGAGCGCGAAGAAGAGGGCGAAGCACGCGAGTTGGAAGGCGTTGGTGTTTTTCGAGAGGAAGCCAAGCGCGAGCCAGAGGCCGGTGAAGAGCCAAGGGCGGAGCGCGGACGCCCACGTCCGCGTCGGCGTGCTGCGGACGTGGGCGTCCGCGCTCCGTATCGCCTGCCACCCGCTCAACATCGCCAGCGTCCAGAACAGCACGGAGAGGCAGTCCACCGTCATCAGCACCGCGCCGACGGACAGCAGCGGCGTGGCGGTGGCGGCGAGGACGACGAACAACCCGAGCTTCGCCGTCGCCTCGCGGGCGAAGAAGCGGAGCAGCAGCACGGAAATCAGCGCGGTGATGCACGGCGCGAGGAAGCGCACGCCGAACGCCGTGTCGCCCCACATATGCGTCCCGATCCACTGCGCGACGGCGATGCCCGGCGGCTTGCTGTAGTAGGCGAGCGCGGGATGCTTGGACCACTGCCATTGGTAAGCCTCGTCCTCGCTCAACTCGATGGTCGGGCTGCCGATGTAAGCGAGTCGGGCGAGGAAGAGGACGGCGATGACGACGTAGCCGAGGCGGAGCCAGTGGGAGGCGAGTTGAGAGTTGAGAGTTGAGAGTTGAGAGTTGGCGCCGGTGTCCGAGGCGAGCGGGCTCGGTTGATTGGGAGCGCTTCCTCCGAAGTTGCACAGCGTTGGTAGCTGTCTCCACCACATCGGAAACCACTTCCGCCCGGCCCAGCCCCAGCCACGGTCCAGCCCCCACACGAGCAGCGCCGCGTAACCCGCGCCGAGCGTCGCGCCCAGCAGCACGTCGCTGACGTAGTGGACGCCGTTATAGACGCGGGAGAACGCGACGGCGGCGGCCAGCGGCACCATGAAGCGCCAGCTCCCACGGAAGAAGAGGAAGGCCACCATTGCGACGGCGGCCATGTTCGCCGCATGCGCGGAGGGCAGGCTGAAGCTCGCGGTGCGGCCCACGAGCGTGATGGACTCGGGCATAGGCACGAACGGGCGCGGGCGCGCGATGGCGTGCTTGATGGAGTTGATGATGAGCGGGTCGCCCAGCGCGACGGCCAGCAGGATGAACGCGACGCACAACGTGCCCTTGGTCCGCTGCCGCCAGATGAGCGCGAGCGACGCGACGATGACCATCGGCACGAAGAGCTTGTTCCCGCTGACCACTGGCATGAGCCAGTCGAAGAACGGGTTGCTCAACGACTGATTGATGCAGCGGAAGAGCGCCGCGTCGAGCGATTGAAGCCAGTCGGTCAAGGTGCGGACAGGTTGGCGAAGCGGCGCGGAAGCTCAAAGCGGAAAGTGCGGGCGGCGGAGCGGGGGGATGTTGGCAAGCGAATGCAGAAGAACACTGGGTGGGCTGATTTCATGCGGTTGCCCCCATTCGTTTGCCACGCTTCGTGAACGCTCTTCCGAGCTTGTCTTCCGACTCTGATTGGACATCCTGCGCAGCCAGCAAACCCGAACGCCATGAGCACCCGCCGACACCGCTGCTTGCAACTCTCCCTCGCCCTTCATCGGATGAGGGGAGAGCGTCGGGACGGAGGCGCTGACCCTCACCGGGAGCGAGCTGGAGACGGATGTCACGCCGGGCAGCGCGGTGAAGTTCTACCGGCTGCGCAAGCCGTGATGCTGTAGCGGCGGTCTATGACCGCCGTTTCCCGTCGCGATCCATACAGTCGGGCGGTGCTCACAGAGCGCCGCTACCGCGTTTGTGGGGTTTGTTTGACTTCGGAAGTGGGTGGCTCGGCGGCATCTGGCGGGAGAAATTTTTTCCAAGGCACTTCCCAGATGCGGACGGCGTTGGCGAAGCCCTTTGGTGTCACCGGCTCCTGCTCGACGCAGAGCGCGCCCAGCTCCATGTCGAACTTCTCGAGTTCGCGGAAGGTCGCCTCGCCGATGATGATGCGGCTGTGGCCGGAGACACCCTCGAGGCGGCTGGCGAGGTTCACCTCGCGGCCGAAGACGGTGTAATTGATGATGTGCGCCTCGGAGCCCATCATGCCCACGATGGCGGTGCCGCTGTTGATGCCGGTGCCGAGGTCCAGCAGGGCCAGCGCGTCCAGCGGGTCCTGTCCTGCGGCGACGCGCCGGGCGCTCTCGGTCGCGCGGCGCTGGTTCTCCGCCTTGCGCCGGACGTTGATGGCGTGCATCGCGATCTGCGCGTCAATCGCCGCGCGGACACAGGCGAGGGCGTGCTGCTTGTCCGGCGAGGGCGCGCCCCAGAAGGCCATGACGCAGTCACCGATGTATTTGTCCAGCGTGCCGTTGTGCTTCTTGACCTGGTCGGCGATGGCGGCGAGGTAGAGGTTCACGGTGTCGAGCGTGTCCTTGGCGTTCTTGTCGAAGTGGGCCTCCGCCGCCGCACCGGTGAGTCTGTGGTCGCGGACGAATTTCTCGGCGCGGGTCTGGTTTTCGTCAGTGAGCTTGGTGAAGCCACGCACGTCGGCGAAGAAGACGGTGATGTGCTCGCGCTTGCCCTCGAGGCGGATGTCGTCTTGCCCAAGGAGCTGGCTGACGACGTTGGGGGAGACGAGCTTGGCGAAGACGCCCGTGACGCGGCGCTTCTCCCGCTGCTCGAAGACGATGTTGTAGGTGAGCAGCGCGCCGTGGTTCGCCAGGAGCGCGCCCAACACAGGCAGCACCACGGGAATCCAGTAGCGATGTTCGACGAACAAATATCGGGCGAGGAACAGATAGCCGGGGATGACGCACAGGACCGCGAGCGTCCCCCAAGGAGCGTGCAGCCTGCGGGTCAGGCTGATCGCCATGACGCCCATGGCGATAACGGCCACCAGCTCGATCCAGAGCGGGCTGCGCGTGATGAAGCGGTTCATGATGACGGTGTTTGCGATGTTCCAATGCTTGCCGACGAGGAAGGCGTCGCTCTGGATGGGGGTGGCTCCCTTGTCGGTAAGGTCGTTGCCAGTAGCGGTGGAGCCGACGATCAGGATTTTCCCTTTCCACTGGCCGTCGTCCTCCTTGGGTTTGCCGAGTCGCCGCAACCGCTCCTTGGCAAGAATGCCTGTGAAGTTTTCCACCGTCAGGCGCGGGTCGTCGTGCTTGATGCCCCAATCCACGTAGAAGAATCCGTCCTTGTCCACGGGGATGGCACGGTCCACTCCGTTCGTGCCGGGGATCAGGATAAGGCCGCGGGCGATATCGGTCTTCGCCTGTTCGAGATCCAGCCCGAGTTGGGCGGCGGCCATCACGATGCCCATGTGCCATGCGGTGACTTCACGAAATGCCTTGCCGATGTTGTCCCCCGGGTCTTCGCCTCGCTCGCCGGGCAGTCGTGACTTGAAGACTCCCACGTCGTAGGTGTTGTTCGTCTGGAGCGGGATCTCCATCAGCTTCGGATTCTTCTTCCCGTCTGAGAGGGTGATGCTCTTCCCAGGCCGGACGATCGTGTGGTTCAGGTCGTAGTCGTGTTTTTCGGCCAGCCGCTCCATGGGTCCGTGCAGGGTGTAAAATGTCCGAAACGCATGGGCACGGCGCAGCACTCCGTCGGCATCCTTGTCCGTCGAGATGTCGCCCAGACGCCGGACACTGTCCCGGAAGTAGCGGTGAGGCAGAAGGTCCTTGCTGGTGGCGATCACCACGTTGTTCGCCGCCCGCAGCTGGTCGGCGAGGAACTCGTCGGAGGCGACCAGCTCGGCGTTCGTGCCGACCTTCACGGGGGCATGGTCCATCCGCAGGCCGCTGAACAACACGTCGAACGCAACCAGTCGCGCGCCTTCCGCCTTCAGTTCGCTGACGAGTCGGCCGTAAACTTGGCGCGGCCAGTATAGCCCGAACTGGTAATCCAAGGCCCCGCCCATGCCGTCTTCGAGCCTGCGGATGTCGTCGTCCGAGATGGAGATGAATCCGAGATTCGTCGCGCAGGGTGGCTTCTGCTTGAGGGCTTCTTTCTGTCGCCAGTCGTAGGTGATTCCCTCCAGCCTTTCAAGACTGGCTCCGCGCGAGGACCAATGCCGGAGGGATTGCAGGAAGCTGACGAAGGCGATGACGCCGATGGCTATGGCGTATGGGATCAGCTTGGCCTTCGAGACAGTCACGCGTGCGCGGAGCTAAACAAAAAACCCAGAACAACACAAGGTCGCTCTGGGTTGAGGAAATCGAAATTGACTACTTCTTCTGAATGGGATCAGTCGTAGTGCCGCCGGCGGCGCCAGGGGAGACGAAGGTCGCTGTCTCGCCGACCGTTGTATTCACTTTGCCTTTGCCAACCTTAGTGTTGCCGAACCCGGGGCCGGGAGTAGCAGGCTTGGCCGCTTCTACCACGGAGTCAATAATGCTTGCCGTTGTTCCGTTTGCACCACCAGCATTCCGATTGATGACGGCGGTTTGCAGAGAACCAGTGGTGACGTTAGCCGCGGCAACGGTGGCGACAGCCGTGTTGCCATTGGGATTGGTAGCAGTCTTTGTGGACTCCACAGCGGCAGTCTGAGCGGCAGTTTTGGCCTGCTGAACTGTGCCGCCATTTGCTACGATTGCCGCACCCGCCGCACTGGCAGCCGCAGTCGCCTGGACTGCTTCTGACTTGGTGACTAGATTCACAGCCGCAGCCTGAGCGGCGCCACGGAGTGCGGACGGGGCTTCGTTGGCCGCCGTCTGAACAGCTGCTACCAATTGAGCCATGATCGCCTTCGCAGCCGTCGCAGCTGCCTGAGTTACATCGCCGCCAGACTTACCTGCTTCCGAAGCAGCTTCTGCCGCGATAGCTGCGGTAAACTGCTGAACCACGTTGGCCACGGTCGCCGCGCTCGATTGAGTATTTGCAGTGCAACTGGTAGCAGCTTGAGCCAAACCGCTGGTCTGGACGGCGGTAGCTTTGGTGACGCCTGCCGCACCCGGGACGTAAACCGTGCCGCCGATGACTAGCTGTAGCGTGCCGTTGTTAAGCCTGAACTCAACCTTGCCGGAGAGAGTAAAGACGCCGGCCGCGCCGGCCCGCAACGCCGTGCCACGTATGCCGGCGACGCCTGCCGGGGTCTTGATCTCATATTTCGAAGCCTTCGAAAGTTTGTTGATGACGTTGGCGACCACGGCGCCTTTCTGCACATCCATCTGCGTGTTGACGACGATCTCGCCGGCCCTGGTGTATTCGAGCTTGTTCAGCGCGAGCGTGCTGTCTGCCTCGACGCGCAGGGAATCGCCATTCACGCCGAGGTTCAAATCCGCATAGGAGCCCGCACCCGTAGTGATGGTGGTGCCTTGGAAGAGTATCTGGCCCTCGGTCAGCGGCCCGCCGCCCTTGGCGTCGGTGTAGGTGACGCTGCCGACGACTTTCTTGACTTGCGCCGCACCGGGGCTGGCGGCGTGCGCATCGGCTGCGAACAGCCAGAGGGCGGCCAGCAGGAGGCTGACGAGAGAAGCGATGCGATTGCGGCCGAGGTTTTTCATAAGGGCAATGGCGGTTACTTAAGTTATTCAATACCCACGCTGGCTTCAGCGTATCGGCCACCCTCTCGAAGTCAATCCAAGATTTCCTGTAGGCAGGACAATAAAGCCCCATTTACAACGGTTTTACAAACCGGGGTTTGGCCCTTAATCTGGCCACTATGCGAACAACCCCGCCGGATTCGCCTCGCACGGCAGATTCTTCCCGCCCTCAAACGCCTTTCCCAGCTCCCGCCCGTTCCAACGCCGCAGCCTGTAAAGTGTGGCGAAAGTAAAATCCGGCACCGCGCCGCCCTGCCCTCCCACGAGTTCGCCGCCGCGCCGCACGTTGTCCATCATCCACGCCGGGCACGTGAGGTGATACGGGTTGCGCTGCACCTCGCCGACATGGAAGGTCAGCGCCGTGATGAGGTCCGCGAGGTCGTGCGTGCTGATTTCGACCATCAGGTTCGGCGACGCCATCGCGCCCCAGAACTCCGTCTCGACTGCTGTGGTGCAAAAATCCGCCGGCAGCGAGTGCAGCGCGTCCATCACGAGATGATGTGTGCCGATGTGGGAACTGTTCCAGTCAGAGTCGTGGGGAAAGAGAATCACCTTGGGCCGATGCTTCGCCAGAATGTCCGCGATGACCTTAACGGACGCGGCCCAATGAGCTGGGTCCTTCTCCTGCGTGGCGACGTTCACTTTCTCCAAGCCGCCCGGCACGGTCTGCACCAGCCCGAAGCCGATGCAGTCGCAGCAGGCCTGAAGTTCCTCCCAGCGCCCCGCCTGCCGCACCTTGTTGCTGCCCTGGGTGACGGCGACGTTGATGACATTCCACTTCGCCTCGCGCAGCAGCCGCAGCGCCAGCCCGCCGATGATGACCTCGTCATCCGGGTGCGGCGAAAAGATTAGCGCGACTGGCGCATCCGCCGGAACCTCCGGCCGAGGGCAGCGCGGAAATCCACCGAGCGGCCAGGCTTTGCCCTCCTTCGCGAAGCGCGCGTATTCGGAGACGAAATGCAGATAAGGATTCATGTCGTGCCGGGATTTAAGCGCGCGCCCTGCCAGCGTCGCAATCTCGGAGATGGCTCGTGCCGGAGATTTGCAATCGCCGCCGGTGAAAATCTCGCGCATCAGACTGCGATTACAAATCGCCGGCACGGGTTCTGCCCGGCTTTCTCCTTGCCGCATCTCTCCCGCTCCGAACACTTCCGCCATGACCTCGCGCCGCACGTTCCTCGCCTCCGCCACCGCGTCCGCCGCGCTCGCCGGCTGCGCCACGCTCCGCGCCGATTGCGACCTGCTCATCCGCAACGGCAAGCTTTACGACGGCAGCGGCGGCGCGCCGTTCACCGGCGACATCGCGGTGCGCGGCGGCCAAATCGTCGGCGTCGGCAGCGTGACGGGCGTCACCGCGCGGCACACGGTGGATGCGCGCGGCCTCACCGTTGCACCGGGCTTCATCAACATGTTGAGCTGGGCCACCGAGTCGCTCATCCAAGATGGCCGTTCACAGAGTGAGATTCGGCAAGGCGTCACGCTCGAAGTCATGGGCGAAGGCTGGTCCATGGGGCCGTTGAACCCGGCGATGAAGGCGGGCAACCTGAAAGATCAAGGCGACATCAAGTATCCCGTCGAATGGACCACGCTCGACGAATACCTGCGCTTCCTCGTGCGGCGGAAGATTTCCTGCAACGTCGCGTCCTTCATCGGCCCCGAGACCGTCCGCATCCACGAGCTGGGCTACGAAGAACGCGCGCCCGACGCCGCCGAGCTGACGCGGATGCAGGCGCTCGTGCGTGACGCCATGCGCGACGGCGCGCTGGGCGTGGCGTCATCGCTCATCTACGCGCCCGGCTTCTACGCGAAGACTGCCGAGCTCATCGCGCTCTGCAAGGTCGCGGCGGAATACGACGGCCTCTACATCTCGCACCTGCGCAGCGAGGGCAACCAGTTCGTCGAGGCGCTGGACGAGCTGCTCACTATCGCGCGCGAGGCGAAGATCCGCGCCGAGGTCTATCACCTCAAGGCCCCGGTCAGGCGAACTGGTCCAAGCTCGACACGGTCATCGCGAAGATTGAAGCCGCGCGCGCCAGCGGCCTTTCCATCACGGCGGACATGCATACCTACACCGCCGGCCAGACCGGCCTCGACGCCGCGATGCCGCCGTGGGTGCAGGAGGGCGGCTACCCCGAGTGGGCCAAGCGCCTCCAAGACCCCGCCATCCGCGAGGGCGTGCGCCGCGAGATGTCCACGCCCACGGACAAATGGGAAAACCTCTACCTCGCCGCCGGCAGCGCGGACCGCGTCATCCTCGTGGGCTTCAAGAACGACAAGCTCAAGCCGCTCACCGGCAAGACGCTCGCCGAGGTTTCCAAGCTGCGCGGCCAGTCGCCGGAGGAAACCGCGATGGACCTCGTCGTCGAGGACGGCAGCCGTGTGGGCGCGGTGTATTTCCTGATGAGCGAGGAGAACGTGCGGAAGCAAATCAAGCTGCCGTGGGTGAGCTTTTGCAGTGACTCGCCGTCGCTCGCGCCTACGGGAGCTTCGCCCGCCTGCTGGGCCGCTACGTGCGCGATGAGAAGCTCATCCCGCTCGCGGACGCCATCCGCCGACTGACGAGTTTCCCGGCGGAGAACCTCCGCCTCAAGCAGCGCGGTTGGTTGCGCCCCGGTTACTTCGCCGACGTAGTCGCCTTCGACCCCGCGCGCGTGCAGGACCCCGCGACCTTCGAGAAGCCGCACCAGTATTCCACCGGCGTCGTCCACGTCTGGGTCAACGGCCAGCAAGTCCTGCTTGATGGCGAGCACACCGGTGCGAAGCCGGGGCAGGTTGTGCGTGGGCCGGGGTGGAAGAGAAAATAACAGCCAGTCCACTCTTGCCAAAGACAGGGTCGCTCGGCAATTTACGCCCCGCTTTGCGCGGTTAGCTCAGTGGTAGAGCATTACCTTGACACGGTAGGGGTCGCAGGTTCGAACCCTGCACCGCGCACCATCTTCACCCCGCCGCCCCCGCCGCCATCAGTCCGAATTGTGGCGAATCTCCTTTGGGGCCGGTTCAAGCTCTGATAGGCTCTGCGGCCTGATGCCTACTCAGAAAGCAGACAAGTCTATCGTGCCCGAACTGGAAACCGGCCAAATCTGGGAGATGGCGAACTCCAATCTCCGCATCGGCCTGATCGGCAAGACGCTGGTCCACTACAAGCATTACAAGGGCACGTGCCCGCGCGCCTCCGTGTCGCTCACTGGCAAGGCCGCGCTGAAGGAATACCTCGTGAAGCACAAGGCCGTGCTCTCCAAGGAAAGGGTCGTCTCCTCCAAGACCGCCACCGGGCGGCGCTCTCCGCTCAGTGCTTGAGCAGCGCCTCGACGCGCTGGTTAAACTTCTCCTGCAACTGCGTCTGCACGTCGTTGTTCTTCTTGGCCGCGAACACCGCGTCGGCGCTCTCGAACTCCCCGCCGGGCTTGATGAGCGCCTTGACCTCTTCCGCGTAAGCCGCCGTCAGCACGGCATCGAGGGACTTGCCGTCCTTGGTGGCGCGGGCGGCGAGCTGCTCCCGCTGGCGCAAGGACAGCTTGGCCGTTGCCTGGAAGGACTTGCCCTGCCCGGCGTCGAACCGCACGCGCACGCTGCCGGCTCCAGGAATCTCCTGCCAGGCGGCTTCGGCCTTCTTGATCTGTGCCGCATCCAGCCCGAAGGCCTGCAACACGCCGCGCGCCATGAGCTGGTCGCCGGCGGGGGCCATGTGGACGCCGTCGGAGGTCAACTGCCGGCCCGGCTTGCCCGTGGTGTTCGGGTGCGCCTTGAGCGCGGCGGCGAACTGCGAGTAGAGGTCGGCGAGCGGTGCTTTGCGTTCCTTCGCAAGGGAGCGGAGGAAGTCGTTGTAGGTCTCCAGCTTCTTGTTGTTGTCGGTGTCCAGTTCCTCGCCAATGACGGTGGCCGTTAGGACTACGACCTTGGTGCCGGCAGCGGCGCACTGGTCGAGGATCGCGGTGATGTTCGTCTTGTATTGGTCGAGGGGAATGCCGCGCGCGCCGTGCCACACGTCGTTGACGCCGCAACTCAAGGTCATCCAGTTCGGTTGCTTGTCGAGCGCGTCCTTCTTCAAGCGCGCCAGCATCTGGTCGGACTTGTGGCCACTGATGCCGGCGGGGATGGGCGTGACCTTGACCCCGTTGGCCTCAAGGCCCGCGACGACCAGCCGCACGTAGCCGCCGGGACTGCCCCAGCCTCCCGCCGTGATGGAATCACCCATGAAGGCGACCTTCTGCCCGTCCTTAACGAGAATCTCCGCCTGCGAGGGAAGCACACTTCCGCCCAGCAGCGCGGCACCGGCCAGAGCGGCGAGAAGGGTGCGTGAGAATGAAGTCGAAGAACGGGAGCAGTCAGTTTTCATCCGCGGGATTACCGCCGCTCCTCGAAGCGGATGCAAGCCAAAGCCTCGCCGCTTCTCCGTCCCGCATCACTGCCCCAACGCCCGCTGATACACGCGCGTGTATTCCTCAGTCGTGCGGCTCCACGAGAAGT
>SXGQ01291669.1_pt1 | contig 23929 bp, 21 predicted proteins | sample 3178371 | NCBI WGS metagenome assembly SXGQ01 (sample SAMN11356859, study PRJNA531348) | freshwater metagenome | isolation source: freshwater sample F1-20 | place: China: Fuxian Lake, Yuxi | collected 2017-12-25 | reverse complement strand
CAACGGCGACAACGGCCGCATTCCTGTCATTGCAGTCACCGGCACCAATGGCAAAACAACCACCGTCCGATTGACGGCGCATCTCCTTAAAGCCAACCAACTGCGCGTGGGCATGACCAACACCGACGGTGTGTATGTCAATGGCCGTCAAATTGACGATGGCGATTGCAGCGGCCCGCGCAGTGCGCGCAATGTACTGATGCACCCCGATGTCGATGCTGCGGTGTTTGAAACAGCCCGGGGTGGCCTACTGCGCGAAGGATTGGCCTTTGATCGTTGCCAAGTGGCCATCGTCACCAACATCGGCTCTGGTGATCACTTAGGCCTGAACTACATCACCACGGTCGAAGATTTGTCGGTCTTAAAACGTGTTGTTGTGCTGAATGTCGCAAGCGACGGCATGGCCGTTTTGAACGCTACCGATCCACAGGTAGCCATGATGGCCAGAATGTGTCCCGGTGATGTCACGTTCTTTGCACTCGACGCACACCACCCTGTCTTAGCCACACACCGCGCTCAAGGCAAGCGAGTGGTTTACACAGAAAATGGCAGCATTGTGGCGCAACAAGGCAAGAAGTACTTTCGCATCCCATTGAGTGATGTGCCACTCACTCGCCAAGGACAAATTGGTTTCCAAACTGAAAATGTCATGGCGGCAGTGGGCGCCGCTTGGGCCCTCAATGTGCCTTGGGAAACCATTGCCCAAGGTTTGTCCACATTCATCAGTGACATTCAAGGCGTGCCGGGTCGATTCAATGTGTTTGATTACAAGGGCGCTACTTTGATTGCCGACTACGGTCACAACCCCGATGCCATTCAAGCCTTGGTTCACGCGGTTGACAACATGCCCGCGCAAAAGCGAGTGGTGGTCATCAGTGGTGCAGGTGATCGCCGTGATCAAGACATACGCGACCAGACTCAAATTTTGGGCACCGCCTTTGACGAAGTTATTTTGTACCAAGATGCATGCCAACGCGGCCGCACCGATGGCGAAGTGATTCAATTGCTTCGCGATGGCCTTAATGGCGCAGTCCGAACCCATTATGTTCAAGACATTCAAGGTGAGTTCAATGCCATTGATACGGCACTGGCGCGACTTTCTGAAGGCGACTTATGCCTGATCTTGATTGACCAGGTAGAGGCTGCGCTGGCCTACATCCAAGGCAAGGTAAACGAGAGTCAAGTGGCTTTAGCCAAGTAATATGACGCAAGTGCTGGTTGCCATCAAAGTGGCAGCCCACTGCAAGCATCGCGTCCAAGTCGGCTTTGGCGTTTCAATGGCCTGGTGAATCAATCGCCCCATCCAAACCGACAGTCCAAATGAAACCCCTAAGCCCACTGCGTTGACGCTGATGTTTTCAGGCCAAAAATTAAAGACCACCGCACTCACTGACAAACTGACGCTGAAGTGAATGAGGAAAATGGCGTAAGAAGCGTTTGACAACTCGCGAATCCACTTCCATTTGAAGTACTGAATGGCAATGCAATCATTTGCCTCATACCAGCACAACAACAAAGCCGTTGCAATGGCCAGCATCAGTCTGTCTCTTGGGTGGTATGCCATAGCAACAACGCCAACCATGAAAATCAGCAGCGCTAAATTTCGTACACTGAATTTGAAACCAGCGTAGCGCCATGCTCCAACGCACAAACCCAGGCCATAAGCACCAAAGAAATAAGCGCCCCAAATTTCACCCAAGGGATTCAGATTCCACACAAAAATTGAACACAAGGTGAGCATCAACCAAAAGCCAAATGCCTTGCGCACGACAGAACCTTTGCCCGAAAGACCTTGCCATACCTGAGCAAGCGAAGCACACGCCATCGCCATTGCAAACAGCTGAAAATCTACGGCGACATACCAAACGCCCGCTGAAAAAGCCTCGAAATCAAGAATATCTTGGAGTAAGAAAATGTGCGCGACAACCTGCATCAACGAAGGTGCATTTGAAAGCGACGAATGATCAAAGTAAGGGCGAACAAGCGCTGTGATTGCAACGGCCACACTCAAGGCTGCCAGCAAAGGGATGGTCAATCTTTGATAGCGCAACAACAGTCTTGGAAAAAAATCAAAGGCAGATTTTGGGACGGCATTGGCCCAAGACTTGGCATTCAAGTATCCGCCTACAACCAAAAAAATTTGCACCGCCATCAGTGCGTAATCAAGAAGAAACACTTCAAGCAGGGGCACCCACACTGCCACAACTTTGGCCATGGGACTGTAAAGCGCCAGGTGATGCCAAACAATAAGGATGCAGGCGCAAGCCTTGAAGAGGTCAATAACCTCTAAGCGTTCAGACTTCAAACTGAACGCTCTTGAAATTAAATGGCCAAGCGAGCACGGGCGGAAGCGTACTGCTGCTTCAATTTAGCAACAAAATCAGCGGTACTGACCACCGCATCAACGGCGCCAATTCCCTGACCGCAACCCCAAATGTCTTTCCAAGCTTTTTTGGCATCGCCGCCGAAGTTCATGGTGGAGGGGTCAGACACTGGCAAGTTGGCAGGATCTAGTCCAGCAGATTTAATGGAAGGCGCCAAGTAGTTGCCATGCACACCTGTGAACAAATTGCTGTAGACAATGTCATCTGAGTTGCAATCAACAATGGCTTGCTTGTAAGCATTGGCAGCACGCGCCTCGTGGGTGGCAATGAATGCCGAGCCAATGTAGGCAAAGTCTGCACCCATGGCTTGAGCCGCCAAAACAGCATCGCCGCTGGCAATCGAGCCAGACAATGCCACGGGGCCATCAAACCATTGGCGAATTTCTTGGATCAATGCGAAGGGGCTCTTTTCGCCAGCATGTCCACCCGCGCCAGCAGCCACTGCAATCAATCCATCGGCGCCTTTTTCAATGGCCTTGTGGGCAAAGTTGTTGTTGATGATTTCGTGCAACACCACGCCACCATAGCTGTGAGCAGCTTGATTAATGTCTTCGCGTGCACCCAATGACGTGATGATGATTGGTACTTTGTATTTCACGCACATGGCCATGTCGTGCTCAAGCCGATCATTGCTTTTGTGAACAATTTGATTGATGGCATAGGGCGCGGCAGGCTTGTCTGGATTGGCTTTGTTGTAAGCGGTCAATGTTTCAGTAATTTCAATCAGCCATTCTTCTAGTTGTTCTGCGGGACGCGCATTGAGTGCAGGCATGGACCCCACAACGCCCGCCTTGCATTGCTCAATGACCAGTTTGGGATTGCTGATAATGAACAAAGGTGAGGCAATGACCGGAAAAGGTAAATTGGCCAAAGCCGCGGGAAGTTTTGACATGAGTTCTCCTGTAATTTAGAAATGTATTTGTTTGCGCTGTCTTTAGCGTTTGGCGCTGTCCATTTTAGAAAGCTTCTAAAGAAAGCTCTGTCACGCACTTTGCACCATCTACGATGCTGTCACGCACGCCAGGTGCACGGCTTAACAAATGATCGGCATAAAAACGCGCCGTGATGACTTTGGCATCCATAAAAGCTTTGTCATTGCCCAGTGCGCTTTGCGTCAAAGCCACCAACATAGCGCGGCCCATCTGCCAACCCGCCATCAAATTGCCTGTCAACATCAGGTACGGCACACTGCCCGCATACACGTCATTGGGATTGGCTTTGGCTTGACCCGCCACAAAATGAACGACATCTAGAAAAGCCAAGCGAGCCGCTTTCAGTCTGCGGCCAACTGCTTTGGCGTCTGCATGGTCATGGGCTAACAATTCGTTTTCTGTGAGCTCAACTTGACCCGCCAATGCTTTGGCTGTTTGGCCGCCGTCACGGCTGGTTTTGCGACCCACTAGGTCATTGGCTTGAATGGCTGTTGTGCCTTCGTAAATGGTCAGAATTTTGGCATCACGGTAGTACTGCGCAGCACCTGTCTCTTCAATGAAACCCATGCCACCGTGAACTTGCACGCCCAAGGAAGTGACTTCCAAACTCATCTCTGTGCTGTACCCCTTGACCAGAGGCACCATGAATTCGTAGAACAAGGCATTTTGTTTGCGCACTTCTGCATCTGGGTGGTGATGTGCCGCATCGTAGGCCGCTGCAGCAACCGTGGCCAAAGCGCGGCAGCCTTCAGTGGTGGCGCGCATGGTCATGAGCATGCGTTTGACATCGGGGTGATGAATGATGGGAGCCGATGTGTTCATGCTGCCATCGACCGGACGGCTTTGCACACGGTCTTTGGCGTACTGAACGGCTTTTTGATAGGCACGCTCTGCAATGGCAACACCCTGAACGCCAACAGCATAACGCGCAGCGTTCATCATGATGAACATGTATTCAAGGCCACGGTTTTCCTCGCCTACCAAATAGCCGATGGCGCCGCCGTGATCGCCATACTGAAGCACAGCGGTAGGGCTGGCCTTGATGCCCATCTTGTGTTCAATGCTGACACAGTGAACATCGTTGCGAGCGCCGAGGCTGCCATCCGCATTGACCATGAACTTGGGCACGACAAACAAGCTGATGCCCTTCACGCCTTCAGGCGCGCCTTGCACTCGGGCCAACACCAAGTGCACGATGTTGTCAGCCATGTCGTGCTCACCATAGGTGATGTAAATTTTTGTGCCAAAAACTTTGAAGGTGCCATCGGGCAAAGGCTCAGCGCGCGTGCGCACCAAAGCCAAATCGGAACCGGCTTGGGGCTCCGTCAAATTCATGGTGCCCGTCCACTCACCCGAAATTAACTTCTCCAAGTAAATATTTTTCAATTCGTCGGATCCAGCCGTTAGCAAAGCTTCAATGGCGCCATCTGTTAGCAACGGACAGAGGGCAAAACTCATGTTGGCCGAGTTGAGCATTTCACCGCAAGCTGCGCCAATGGTTTTAGGCAAACCTTGTCCGCCAAATTCGGTGGGATGCTGCAAACCTTGCCAGCCGCCTTCACCGTATTGCTTGAATGCTTCTTTAAAACCTGGTGTGGTCTTGACCTGACCATTTGAAAAGGCAGATGGATTTTTATCGCCCTCCCAATTCAAAGGTGCAAGCACATCTTGGTTCAACTTGGCGCACTCTTGCAACACAGCTTGTGCAGTTTCTAAACCCGCATCTTCAAAACCGGGCATTTGCGCCACTTGGTCAATTTGGGCCAAGTGTTCAATGTTGAAAAGCATGTCTTTTAAAGGGGCAACGTAACTCATCTGTATCTCCAAACAAAAGAAAGGCACCTCAGAGGATGCCCTTCAAACTCACATTCAAATTCAATCAAGCGCTTCAAAGAGCATTCACCAATTCAGGGACCGCCACAAACAGATCGGCTTCCAAACCATAATCAGCCACACTGAAGATGGGTGCTTCAGCATCCTTGTTGATGGCCACAATGACCTTGCTGTCTTTCATGCCGGCCAAGTGCTGAATGGCACCTGAAATTCCGCAGGCCACATACAACTGAGGCGCCACAATTTTGCCGGTTTGACCCACTTGCCAATCGTTGGGCGCGTATCCTGCATCCACCGCTGCACGGCTGGCACCCATGGCAGCTCCCAACTTGTCAGCCAAAGGGGTAATGACTTCGGCAAATTTCTCCGCGCTACCCAACGCACGGCCACCCGACACAATGATCTTGGCTGCTGTCAGTTCAGGCCGATCGTTTTTGGCAATTTCGCTGCCCTTGAAGGTGCTTTTGCCGCTGTCAGTGATGACCGCAATGTTTTCAACGCTGGCCGAACCACCCGTCCTTGCAGCCGCATCGAAACCAGTTGTGCGAACTGTTAACACCTTGATCGCATCTTTGCTTTGCACGGTCGCGATGGCATTGCCTGCGTAAATAGGCCGCTCAAATGTATCGGCAGACAGAACCAGGGTTACATCGCTTAATTGAGCAACATCCAACTTGGCTGCTACGCGGGGCGATACGTTTTTGCCACCAGCAGTGGCTGGAAACAAGATGTGGGTGTAGTTAGCAGCGATGGCCAAAACTTGGGCGGCCACATTTTCTGCCAAGGCATGCGCGAAAACTTCGGAGTCAGCGTGGATGACTTTGGACACACCTGCAATTTGAGATGCGTCTTGCGCAGCCGCACTGGCGTTGTGACCTGCTACCAATACATGCACATCACCACCGCAAGCCACTGCTGCTGTGATGGTGTTGAGGGTTGCACCTTTGATCGATGCGTTGTCGTGTTCTGCAATCACTAAAGCGCTCATGAGATTACCTTTGATACATTCTTTAATTTATCAACCAAAGTAGCGACGTCAGGTACTTTGATACCCGCAGAGCGTTTGGGTGGTTCGGACACTTTCAAGGTGGTGATGCGAGGTGACACATCGACACCCCAATCTTCAGGCTTGAAAATGTCGAGTTGTTTTTTCTTGGCCTTCATGATGTTGGGCAATGTCACATAACGTGGCTCATTCAAACGCAAGTCTGTGGTGATGACAGCGGGCATGGCGATTGACAAAATTTCGAGACCGCCATCGATCTCGCGCGTGACTTGTGCTTTGCCGTCCACCACTTCAACTTTGGATGCAAAGGTGGCTTGTGGCAATTCTGCCAATGCGGCCAGCATTTGACCCGTTTGGTTGCAATCATCGTCAATGGCTTGTTTGCCCAAGATGATCAAGCCCGGCTGCTCTTTGTCAACCAAGGCTTTGAGTAATTTGGCCACAGCCAATGGCTGTAACTCTTGATTGGTTTCAACCAAGATAGCGCGATCAGCACCAATGGCCATGGCGGTGCGCAGTGTTTCTTGACATTGCGTCACACCGCAAGATACGGCGATCACTTCAGTGGCAAAGCCCTTCTCTTTCAAACGAACGGCTTCTTCCACTGCAATTTCATCAAAGGGGTTCATGCTCATTTTGACGTTGGCAATATCGACGCCTGTGCCGTCCGATTTGACGCGCACCTTGACGTTGTAGTCAACAACCCGCTTAACGGGAACAAGAATTTTCATGAAATCTCTCCATTGATATCAAAACCCAAGCGCCTGACAAGGCCACATTCAATTGACGTTACGTAAACGTCAATTGTGCATCAAAAATTGATTTTCTAGACCTCGGATCCGACAAAAAAGCACGATCGTTCGTATTTTAGACCAGTTTATTAAAACCACATTGATCATATGCTGATCGTACCCTCGGGAATTCACCAACCAATCGGTAGGTTAATTAAGGTTAAGATTTAACAGCTGATTAATCGGCTTCACGATTATATTTTTAACCATTTATTGGAGCACTCGGATGAACAAAACTTTGTTGGCCATTACAGCCGCAACCCTCGTCGGCTTCAGCGGCTTGGCTCAAGCACAAACAGTTTTAACCGCATCAAGCTGGGTACCCCCCACGCACGGTCTGTCAATGTCTCAAAAAGAATGGTGTGATGACCTAGCGACCAAAACCTCAAATCGCGTTCGTTGCAACATCCTTCCCCGTGCAGTCACCCCACCGCCAGGCACTTTTGACGCGGTTAGAAACGGCTTGGTTGATGTTTCATTCACCGTGCACGGTTACACGCCTGGTCGATTTGTGATGACACAAATGGCCGAATTTCCCTTCCTGGGTGACCGTGCAGAGCCCTTGTCTGTGGCTTTTAACCGCGTTGCCAGTAAATACCCAGAATTCGCAGCCGAACACCAAGGCGTTAAAGTTTTGGGTTATTTCACCCATGGCCCCGGCATCGTTTTCAACACCAAGAAACCCATCACCCGCGTTGAAGACCTCCCTGGTCTTAAATTCCGAGTGGGCGGTGGCATGGTCAATGAAATCTCCAAAACGCTGGACATGAACGTTACGCTCAAACCTGCGCCAGAATCTTATGAATTGTTGTCTAGCGGTGTAATGGATGGAACCTTGTTCCCCGCGGAGTCGACTGACTCGTTCAAAATTGACAAGATCATTAAACACGCCACTCAGTTCCCTGGTGGTCTCTACAACACCAGTTTCGTCTTCATGATGAATCCAGCCAAATACAACAGCCTTTCGGCTGAAGACAAAAAAATTGTGGACGAATTGTCTGGCGAAGCCGTGGCAAGTCGCTTTGGCAAAGCCTGGGACCGCGTGGACGATCAGGCCTTAGTGAACATGCAAAAAAATGGCGTTAAAGTCATCAAAGCCGACAACTTCTTCGTGCGAGACGTCAATGCACGCACCACCAAGTTGGAGCGTGACTGGGCACAAGCTGCCAGAGCAAAAGGCCTGAAAGACCCTTCTGGCACATTGTCTGAATTTCGCTCGGAAATCGCCAAGCTGCAAAAGCAAAAGTAATCTGAGTTTTCCTTGGGTGTCACCTTAGGAAAATGAAGCGTACCAGCGGTATTTGCCCCTTCAGCAAATACCGCTTTTTTAATGGATAAACAGTTGAAAAAGATACTTGAAATTCTGTGCGGCACACTTGCTGGTGCTGCCCTCTTTGCCATCATGGTGCTTACATTTTTTGATGTCTCTGGCCGAAAATTCCTGTCGCAATCTATCACTGGCTCTTTGGAGTTGACCGAATTGTTGATGGTCGTGGTCATTTTTGCGGCTCTCCCTTTGGTCTCTCTCAAAGGTGAACATGTGGTATTCGACTCCTTGGATGGATTGATGCCCAGATGGGTGCGAAAAATTCAACAGGGCCTGATTCACATTGTCAGCGCGGCTTTGCTGTTTGGCTTGGCTTATTTGATGTGGCAAACAGGCGGTGAATTTGCGGCCACAGGCGAAACCACAGCGCAACTCAAAATCACCAAAGCGCCGTTTATTCAAGGCATGGGCTTGTTATGTGGTTTGGCCGGATTGGTGCATCTGACAAAAGCTTTTTTATTCAAGGATGACAATGCCTCTGAAGGAGGCATGTTGTGACGGAAGCATTGCTTGGATTCTTGGCAATCTTCCTATTGGCTCTCATGCGCATGCCATTGGCTTTTTCTATGGGCCTGGTCGGAATAGTTGGTATCGGTTTAACACGTGGCTGGTTACCGGCCTTGGCCAGTACCGCGCAAGTGGTTCACGAAACAGGATTTGCTTACACCCTGTCGGTTATTCCACTGTTCATCTTGATGGGCAATTTTGTAGCACGCGCCGGTTTGGCACATGAGCTTTTTCATGCGGCATACACCTTCATTGGACACCGCAAGGGCGGTCTGGCGCATGCCACCATTGTGGCTTGCGCAGGATTTGGCGCTATTTGCGGCTCATCCATTGCCACAGCTGCCACCATGGGCAAAGTGGCTTACCCCTCGATGAAAAAACTGGGCTACAGCGACGCCATGTCCACGGGGGTGATCGCAGCAGGTGGCACTTTGGGCATCATGATCCCACCCTCCACCATTCTCGTCATCTACGGCATCATCACAGAAACCCACATTGGTAAATTGTTTGCTGCAGGTGTTCTGCCGGGCATTTTGACCGCGTGTCTCATGATGTTGGCCGTCGTCGTGATGACTTGGCACGATCCAGAGCACGCGCCACCGGGTGAGAAATTCAGCTGGTCACAACGCTTACAAGCTGTGCGTGGTATCTGGGGTGTTTTGGTTTTGGTGGTGCTGGTATTGGGGGGCATTTATGGTGGTTTCTTCACCGCCACAGAGGGCGCGGGCATGGGAGCAACTGGTGCCTTCCTATTTGCACTGGCCCGCAAAGCCCTGAGCTGGAAGTTGCTCTTGGAGGTTCTGGTCGAATCTGCTCGAACCACGGCCATGTTGTTTACCTTGCTGATTGCCGCCACGATTTTTGCCAATTTCGTCAACTACACCAGCTTGCCATTTGAGCTCAAAGACTGGATCACCAACTTAGGTCTGTCTCCGATCATGATCGTCGCGGGCATGATGTTGATTTATGTTGTTCTGGGCACCGTCATGGAAGAATTGACCATGGTTCTGCTCACCATCCCATTGTTTTTCCCCATTGTTGTGCAATTAGGTTTTGACCCCGTCTGGTTTGGCGTCCTGATCGTGATGGTGATTCAAATCGGGCTGATTTCTCCGCCCGTTGGCATGAATCTTTTTGTGCTGAACGCCTTGTTGCCCCACGTCGGCCTTGGCGCTATATTTCGTGGCGTATGGCCTATGGTGTTGGTGCTGATCATCACGCTGGGCATTTTGCTGGCCTTCCCAGGCATCAGCCTGTGGTTACCTTCCATGATGGATTGAACATGTTAGACCCTCAAGCCCAAGCTCTGATGCAGCTCATGATTGACAAAGGTGTTCCGCCTGTGCACACCATGACACCCGAGGAAGCTCGAGCGTCTTACAGGTCTAGGCGCGCTTTCACACAACCCGATGCGCCCGAAGTGTTCAAGGTGGAAGACAAGCTTGTGTCTGCCAACGGCGTGAGTGTGGCTGTGCGTGTTTACCACCCTCATGCCGCCCCATCACATTCAACGCTGCCCGGCTTGGTGTACCTGCATGGCGGCGGCTGGACCATTGGCGACCTCGACACACACGATGTGTTGTGCAGAAGTCTTTGCCTACAAGCCGGTATTGTGGTGGTCGCTGTGGACTACCGCATGGGACCTGAGCACAAGTTTCCTGCAGCCTACGATGACTCTGTGGCGGCGTTCAACTGGACAGTTGCGCATGCCGCCAGCTTGGGCATTGATGCTTCGCGCATCGCCATTGGTGGCGATAGCGCAGGTGGCAATTTAGCAGCAGCAGCTTGCTTGGGTTTGCGCGGCCAAAGCGTGCAACCTGCCTTTCAATTGCTCATTTACCCCGCCACGATCATGTGGCAAGACACCACGTCCTATCACGCCAATGGCAAAGGCTACATGCTCACCAAAGAGTCCATTGCCTACTACACCGAAAATTATTTGCGCAACCGCGAAGACGCCAAAGACTGGCGCGCCTCGCCTCAGTTGGCCGACAGTCATGCAGGACTGCCTCCCGCTTTTGTCATGACTGCTGGCTTCGATCCTTTGCGCGATGAAGGATTGATGTATGCCGACGCATTGTCCAAAGCCGGCGTCTCTTCGCAATACATTTGTTTTGAACGTCAAATTCATGGCTTCATCACCATGGGCCGCGTCATGCAAGAGGCCAACACAGCGGTCAGTGTGTGCGCATCGGCATTGAAGGCTAACTTGCACCGGTAAAAGCAGTGTGCAAACTTAAGCAGTGATTGAGCGCCTTCATGAAGCGCAGTGTCAGGGCAACCTGCGGGTGTGAACCACTCGCTGAGGGTATGGAATTTCAATGCCCTTTGCCTGTAGCAGTTGCAATATTTGAATGTTAATTTCTGACTTCAAAGTCAACAAACCAGCCTGTTGTTCATCGACCCAATAATGGGCGCCGAACTCTAAGCCATCAGCGCCAAAATTGGTGAGTGTGACAAATGGCAAAGGATCTTTCAAGACTTTGTTTTGCGTCTCGCAGGCCTGCATCAAAAGTTGCATCACCTCATCGACATCGGTGCCGTAAGCCACCGTGACTTGGGTGGACTGCAAGATGCGCGAATCGGCTAAAGACAAATTTTCAACGCGGCTGTTAATCAGCATTTCGTTGGGCACGATGGATTCACGCCCAGTCAATGATCGAATGACGGTGTAACGCGCTTTGATATCAGAGATGCGTCCTTCAAAGCCATCCACTTTGACACTGTCGCCAATGCGCATGCTGCGCTCGGCCAAGATCACGAACCCACTGACGTAATTGGCGGCCAACTTTTGCAAACCAAAACCGATACCAACGCCTACCGCACCTCCCAATACAGAAAGCGCCGTGAGGTCAATGCCGACCGCCGACAAGGACAACATCAAGCCCACAAACAACAGCAAAGACGTGATGGCATTGCTCACAGCTTTGCGCAGAGACAGTTCATTGCCTGAAGATGATTTGAGCAGTTTGGCTTCGATGGCCGATGACACCCAAAGGGTTAGCAACATGACCAAGCCAGCAGTTAAGCCCCCTTCAATGAGCGTTCTGACGGACACATTTGAAGCGCCAATCTTCCACTTCATTTGATCTAACTCTTCGAGTACCAATGGCAACAAACCAGTCAACCAAAGCACAACTGCAGCCCATGCCAACCATGAAAGACTTCTTTCAAGGGGCCTTACCCATTCTGCAGATTTGAAGGTCACTTGAAGAACCTTCACACCCAATCGGATGATCACCAAAGAAAAACAGACAGGCACCAGGAAATCAAAAATCCAGAGGGCTTGTAATTTCGCCAAAACTGCCCGCGTGATGAAAACCAAGACTAACAAAAGCGTCGGAAACAGCACACCATCAAACAGACGCCGGCCCAACAGAACTGACAAATCCCAATGCGGCGTTGCACGGCGAACACCCCATGCTAGAAACCAAGTCATGGCAATGCAAGCCAAGAACAGCAAGAGCTCTTGGCCAGCTTGTTGCGGGTTCAGATGTGACCACCAAAAAACGGGGTTGTTCATCATGCTAGGCGCAGTGGTCAAAGTTGAATTCCTTGAAAATTTTCAAACGTCGGCCAAGACACGAAGGTGCGCTTCAACACTGCGAGACAAGGCACTGAGGTTGTAGCCACCTTCTAAGCAACTCACAATGCGGCCTTTGGCATATTTGTGCGCCATGTCTTTGATGCGCTGAGTCATCCACACATAGTCTTGTTCGACCAAGCCCAACTGCCCCAAATCGTCTTCCCGATGCGCGTCAAATCCTGCACTGATCAAAATAAGTTCAGGTCGATGGGCTTCTAAGCGTGGTATCCACATCATCTCGATTAACTCCCGAATGTCCATGCCCTTGGTGTAAGCAGGTACAGGCAAATTGACCAAGTTAGCGTCGTGCTTGAGTGCGCCGCCCTCAGGGTAAAACGGATGCTGAAAAAAGCTGACCATCAAAATACGTTCATCACCCGCCACAATGTCTTCGGTGCCATTGCCATGGTGCACATCAAAATCAACAATGGCCACACGCTTGAGGCCGTGGCGCTCAAGTGCGTATTTAGCCGCAATGGCGACATTGTTGAAAAAACAAAAACCCATGGCCTTGTCACGACAGGCATGGTGACCAGGCGGGCGAATGGCGCAGAAAGCATTTTCCAATTCACCCGCAATGACCGCATCGGTGGCATCCAAAGCCGCGCCAGCCGAGCGCAAGGCAGCTTTCCATGTATGCGCATTCATGGAGGTGTCTGGATCAAGCGCAGTGTGCGAAGGACCGCCCGCCTGCATGTCTTCGGCCAATGCGTCGCTCAAGCCTCTGAGGGAAGCCACATACATGCGGCCGTGGGCCAGTTCAATGTCTGCCAAAGAGGCTGGCGATGGCTCTCTGCGATCTAAGGCGTGATCTAGCCCCGTAATGAGCAAGCGATCTTCAATGGCGTCTAGGCGCTGGGGACACTCAGGATGTCCCTCGCCCATCTCGTGCAAGCGACAATCAGAGTGCGTGAAATAGCCAGTAGCGCCCATGGGTATTTTAAAAAAAAGAGGGACAAAATGTGAAGCGCTCAGCTTATCACGACACCTGCACCCATTTCAAAGGCTAAACTCAAGGCATGAGAATTTTGACTTTGATATTGATCAGTTTGGGGCTGTGTATATCAGCAGGCACACAAGCCGCCGAAAGTGCCAAAAAATCAAAATCAAAAAATAAATCTTCCGTGCCTGCTGCGGGTGCATCCTATGCCAAAAGGCCCGATGCCACGGCATGGGCTGAGCGTATGGCTCAGGAAAATCAGCTAGACCCCAAGTGGGTCAAAGCGCAATTGGCACAAGCCAAGCTGATTCCCAGCATTCCAAAGCTAATCTTGCCTCCAGCCCAGGTCAGTCAAAAAAATTGGGCGGCCTATCGAGCCCGTTTCATCGAACCCAAACGCATTCAATCTGGCCTTCAGTTTTGGCAGCGTCACCAAAACTTGCTCCATCAAGCCGAGCAAACCTATGGTGTACCGCAATGGCTCATTGTGGGCGTCATTGGTGTAGAGACTTTTTATGGACAGCACACTGGCAACTTCAGAGTCTTAGACGCGTTGAGCACCCTGACATTTGACTTCCCCAAGGAGCACCCAAGAGCCATAGAGCGCCAGGCCTTTTTCTCCAAAGAACTGGCGCAGTTTTTGGTGATGGCTTCGAAAGAAAAAATCAATCCGACCCAACTCAAAGGCAGCTATGCGGGGGCCATGGGACTGCCACAATTTATGCCATCAAGTTGGGCCAACTTTGCAGTCGATTTTGATGGCGACAAACACATTGATTTGTTCAACAACCCTGCCGATGTCATTGGCTCTGTGGCCAATTACTTCAAAGCTTTTCAATGGCAGACTGACATGCCCACACACTACCCCGTCACATTTAACAAAGATCAACTCGATATGGATGCCCTGATGGCCCCGGACATCTTGCCAACTTTCAACGTCAACAGCTTTCAAGCAAAAGGTGCTGTGATAGAAGGCGATGCCTTGTTACACAAGGGGTCATTGGCGTTGATTGAGTTACTCAATGGCAACGACCCACCCAGCTATGTGGCGGGCACAGAAAATTTCTACGCCATCACACGCTACAACTGGAGCAGCTATTACGCGATGGCGGTCATTGAGCTTGGGCAGGCTGTAGCGCGAGAAATGCCAAGCAAACCCTGAGAGCGTTCACGCATGAACCCTTTGAACCCCAAAAAACTGCTGCTGACCAAGTGGACTGCGGTCAAACCCATCGCCAAACAAAAGCACTTTTTAGTGAGCCGTGTGATTCAACCTGAACAGCCGACCGATCCGATTCAAGATGTGGAGATCGAGGCAGTGTTCTCCAAGGCCACGCAAATCATTGCGTGGCGAGAGCTGCAAAACGACAGTGTTTGGCGGCAGGGTTGGGTTTGATCAGGAGTCAGCCTTGAAGCCCAAGGCTGTCACCAAACGCTTTGCCATCTCTGAATCTTCTGCAAGACGGCGCGTGTGCTCAGCCGAGGTACTAGCCTCCAGGTTGGCGGCTAACGGCGTCACAAAGTCTCGAACGTCTTGCTGGCCCATGGCCTGGCGCAGCGCTGTATTCAGGTTTTGCCTGACAGCTTCGCTGATGCCCGCGGGTGCAAAGAATCCAAACCATTCGCGAACCATCAATTCACCAAAGCCTTGTTCGCGGAAAGTGGCGACATCGGGGGTGAAAATGGCACGATCGGGGCCAGAAGTGGCCAGAATTCGAATCTTGCCGGATTTGTGATGCTGCACCCAATCGCCCAGAGGCGAAGACATGCCTGCAAGCTGCCCACCCATCACCTGGGGAATAGCAGGGCCAGAGCCTGCAAAAGGAACATTGGTTATTTGAAAACCGCCCAACATGGCCAATCGGCCTGCGAGCAAATGTGGCATGGAGCCAGCTGCAGGGTTGCCAATGCTGGCTTTACCTGGGTTGGCCTTGGCCCATTCGACAAAGTCTTTGATGTTCTTCACTGAATCTGGAACAGCAGGCCCCACGACAAAAGCGTGGTCAGTAGAGTGCCCAATACCGATAGGGGCGACATCGGATTGCGTGTAACTCAGTCGGCTGTAGGAATGCGGATAAATGGTCAGCATGGATGCGGGCGAATACAAAATGTGGGCCCCATCAGCTGCCGCAGACTTGAGGGTGGTCACGCCGATCTGCCCACCGGCGCCGGGTTTGTTGTCCACAATGACGTTGTTGGCGTAAGTACCGCGCATCTTCTCAGCAATTCGGCGAGAAAAAGCATCGGTCGTGCCCCCTGGTGGGAAACCCACAATGATGCGCAGATTTTCTAAGCGAGTTTGTGCAAAGTTGGGCAGATGGGTGAAGCCCAAGACACTGGCTAAGGCACCTTGCATCAATTGGCGACGGTTTGTCATGGGGTGAGATTCCTTGATTTTGTGAATGAATGTAAAAAAGCGGGATTGAATCACATCAAATAAGAAATTTACAGAGGGTATTTACTAGGCGCAAAACGCCGTAGCAGCTCAACGCCTTTGCCCTACTCGCAACAACTCGCTAATCAGAGCCTGCGTTTTCAATGCCTCTGCGCCGCTCACACGCGGTGCACGCTTTTCAAAGATGGCTTGCATGAAATCAGTGATGAGTTCACGGTGTGGTTCATGCGAAAAGTCCATAGGGTTGACGCCACTTCCAGTGCCACCCTCGCTGCTAATGGTCACAGGCGCTCCCTCCAAAAAGTGAACCTGCAGGTTGCCCCCAGTCAAGCGGGCACTGCCCAGCGTGCCGATGATTTCAATCGTTTCTGGAAAACCTGGGTACATGGCGGTGGTGGCCATCAAGTCACCGGGCGCGCCATTGCCTAAGACCAGCAGTGCACTGACATAGTCTTCTGTCTCCATCTGATGCAATCGTGTTTGGCGAACTACCGCAGACTTAACCGACTGAATACCTACCAGTGCGCGGAACAAGTCCAATGTGTGAATGGCTTGCGTTAGTAACACGCCCCCACCATCACGAGCAAGCGTGCCTCTGCCTGGCTCGTTGTAATACGCTTGTGAACGCCACCAAGGCACTCGAATGGATGCAGCCTGTACCTCACCCAAGCGGCCATCAATCAGCAACTTTTGCAAAACTTGCGAAGCTTCACGGAAGCGATGTTGCAGAACCACCCCCAGTTGAAGACCGGACTGGGCTGCCAATTCAACCAATTGGGTAGACCTCTCCAAATTAAGCTCAAGAGGCTTTTCTAGCAAGACGTGCTTTCCAGCGGCAAAGCAACGCTGACAAATATCCAGATGTGTAGACGCAGGCGTGGCAACAATGACAGCCTGAACCTCAGGGTCTTGCAAAATGAGTTCAAGCGAGTCAGTCAAATGGACTGGCCCCGTGTAAGCTTGAATTCGATCGGCACGTGGTTGCCGGGTAAACGCATATCGCAATTCAACGCGGTCTTTAAGATCTTCCAAGCTGCGAAGGTGCGGCAAAGCGCCAGAGCCCAAACCCACCAGCGCTATGACCATTTTGGATGTCATGTCAGCTTGCCGTACCAATTTTGACCTGGTTAATTTGCGCCTGCGCTTTGACCAGTGAAGGCACCAATTCTTGTCCATAACCCAGCGCGCAAGCGGTTATCAAACTTTGGTGCACGCTTGTGCCAACCAGCGACGGTGCTTTCACACTTTCAGTCAGATGGACGTAGTAACGCAAATCTTTTGACGCGTTGTTCAACTCGAACTTCAAACCGGTGTAGTCACCCTCAAGCGTTTTGGCCATGGCCTGGAATAAACCAGAATTGACAGCACCTGCCGACACCACGCGAACCAATTGGCTCACATCAATACCTGCTTTGGCACCTACCGCGAAGGCTTCAGCCGCAGCGGTGGTAATGGCTTGACCCAGAAAGTTGTTCAACAGCTTGATGACATGGGCCGCGCCAGTTTCACCGACGTGAAAAATATTTTCACAATAAGCCTGGAAGACGGGCTCAAGCTGCGCAAAAACTGCAGGGGAAGCGCCCACCATGGTGTTAAGTCGACCTTCCTCAGCCTCGACAGGCGATCGCGCTAATGGCGCGTCAACCAAAGTCATGCCAGCTTCATTGCAGCGGGCAGCCAGTCGGCGTGTTGAATCGGGTTCGCTCGTTGAGGCGTCCACAACCACAAGCCCTGCACGAGCTTTGCTCAAAATTCCTTGCGGGCCTTCAAGGGCAGCTTCGACCTGAGGTGTGCCGGTGACACAAATGATGACCGCATCACATGGAGACAAATCGGCGTGACAGCCCACAAGCTTTGCCCCTGCGGCGATTAGATCCTTCAATGGCTGTTGCTTAGAGTGCGCAGTCAAAGAAACTTGGAAACCTTTGGCCAGCAAATTCTTGGCAATGCCGTGCCCCATCAAACCTGATGCGCCAATAAATCCGATGTGCTTCATGTTTTGCTTTCTTGTGTTAATTTAAAAATTTGGAGGCCTGATTCGTTCGGAAGCAATGGTTTACCCCAAGAGCATTTAGATGACTTTAACCTAAAGTTTAAGGAGCAACCACTACTCGGTGTTGTGATCAAAACTTATCAGGAGACATGGACATGAAATTTTTGAAGCCTCTGCTTGGCGTGGTTTTTTCTTCGGTCATGGCTTTAAGCGCCTACGCGCAGCAAGCCCCTATTACGCTCCACGGCGCGTCCCAATTTGGTGACGACCACGCTTTTACCAAAGCCATGGTTAAATTTGAAGAATTGGTCAAAAAATACTATGGCAAGCCGGTCAATTTTGTACTGCACAAAAACAGTGAATTGGGTCTCGAAAAAGATTACTTCGCATACATGAACCAAGGCAAAGCCGTTGATTACGCCATTGTTTCGCCTGCCCACATGTCTACTTTTTCTAAAGCAGCACCTTTCATCGACGCGCCCTTTTTGTTCAGTGACCTGGCTCACTGGAACAAAGTGCTTGACCAAGACTTGCTCAAGCCGATTGCCGATGAAGTCGAGCAAAAAGCCGAAGTTCGTTTGATTGGCTATGCAGGCGGCGGTGTTCGCAATATTTTCTCCAACAAAGCTGCCGGCAATTTGACCGATCTCAAAAATCTGAAAGTACGCGTTCAAGGCGCACCCATCTGGAGCCGCACCTTCACCGCTGTGGGCATGGCGCCCACCGTCATTGCTTACAACGAGGTCTATAACGCCATCCAAAACGGCGTGATCAATGCCGGAGAAAATGAAGCGGCAGGTGTTGAAGCCATGAAGTTTTACGAAGTGGCCCCTAGCATCTTGATGACACGCCATGCAATTACCATTCGCCCACTTTGCTTTTCAGTCAAGACTCTGAAGAAATTACCTGCTGATTTACAAGCTGCCATCATCAAGGCTGGTAAAGAAGCTGGTGCCTATGGTCGTCAAATTGAGTCCTCTGAAGATCAGGCCAAACTAGACAAATACGCCAAAGAAGGTAAATTAAAACAAGTGCCTTTTACACAGCGTGCTGAGATGCAAAAATTGGTTGATCCCGTCATGGCTGCCTACGCCAAAGAAGTGGGTGCCGATGCAATCTTCGCCAAAATCAACAGTTTGAAATAAAACTGAATGAGGCAGAACGGGCAACCTCGGGTTGCCCGTTGTTTTTAAATCTCTGGAATGCCAATGCAAAAAATTCTTTCTTTGATCGATAGACTGCTTCATTTTTTGCTTATCACGACCGTTTTGCTTCTGATCATTCCGGTCAGCCTACAAATCTTTTCCCGATTTACCGAATTGATTCCACGCTACATGTGGACCGAAGAGATGAGTCGGTTCTTTTTTGTTTGGCTCATCATGCTCGGCGCTACATTGGGGGTGCGCGAACGTCTTCACTTTGATGTCGATTTTTTGCCAAAGCTTTCACCTCGCGCAACCCATGTGCTTCTGCGACTAAGCCAAACAGCCATGTTGGTTTTTTCAGTCGTCATTCTCTACTGGGGCATTGAGTTCACAAAGTTTGGCTGGAATCAAACTTCCGAATTGGCAGAGATGCCCATGTGGTGGATCTTCATTGCATGGCCTATTGCCGGTTTTTTGTGGATTGTTTTTATGCTGGATCACATCTTCAATTCGAGTGACATCAGCGAAAGTTCTAACCAGGGGTCTGTGATTTGAGCGCTTCACTTTTATCGCCTTCAATGGCGGCACTTGTTCTCTTTGGTGGTTTCTTTTTACTGTTGGCAATTCGAGTTCCTGTCGCCTTTGCACTCGGACTGGCCGCTTTGCCCATTCTCATTTTGGAGCCACGTTTGTCTCCCATGGTCTTGTTCAATGAAATGTTCAAGTCATACAACTCGTTCATTTTGTTGGCGGTGCCCTTCTTTCTGCTAACGGCCAATTTGATGAACAGTGGCGGCATCACAGACCGATTAATGCGCCTATCGCGCGCCTTGGTGGGCCACTTTCCTGGTGGGCTTGCACAGATCAATGTGATCTTGTCGGTTTTCTTTGCAGGCATCTCTGGCTCATCTACTGCAGATGCGGCCAGCCAGGGCAAGCTCTTCATTGAGGCACAGGTGAAAGAAGGCTACGACTTGTCTTTCTCGATCGCCATCACCGCAGTGACTGCCGTGCTTGCCGTCATCATTCCGCCATCAATCTTGATGGTGGTCTGGGGTGGGGTTATTTCTACGTCCATCGGCGCCATGTATTTGGCTGGCATTGTGCCTGGTTTGTTGATTGGACTGGCCCAAATGGCCACGGTCCATGCCTATGCCAAAAAACGCAACTATCCAGTCTACCCTCGCGCCAATTTAACTGAAATGTACAAGGCTGCCATTGTGTCCATCCCGGCCATGATGACACCCGTCATCATTGTCGGCGGCATTTTGGTAGGGCTTTTCACAGCCACAGAATCTGCGGCTGTAGCGGTCTTGTATGCGGCTGTTTTGTCCATGCTTTTTTACCGCGAAATGAATTGGAAAAGTTTCATTGCAGCCATTGTGGACACTGGCAAACTCAGTTCGGTCGCATTATTTTGCGTCGGTACCGCATCGGTCTTTGGCTGGCTGTTGGCCTATTACCAAATTCCTAAAGCACTGCTGGCTAACGTGACAGAATGGGAGCTTGGCGTTATTGGTGTCGGCTTATTGATTGCTGGCGCGTTTTTGGTTGTGGGCTGCTTCTTAGATGCCATACCCGCCATCATCATTGTTGGAACCACTTTACAGCCATTGGCTGAATCTGTGGGTATGCACCCCGTACACTTTGCCATTGTTGGCATTGTGTCTTTGGCATTTGGACTCGTCACACCGCCCTATGGCATGTGCCTCATGATATCGTGTGCCGTTGCCAAAGTACCCATCAGCTTTGCCATCAAAGACACCATGATCATGCTGATTCCCATGTTGGTCGTTCTGATGGCCATCATTGTTTTTCCAGACATCGTGCTGTTTTTGCCGCGATTTTTCTCACCCGAACTGATTAAGTAATTCGAATCATTGCATGCTTGCAACTTTGCAATCGGCTAATCGGCACCCCTTGGTTCTACACTTCTAGGTTTATGCCAATAGCGCCGACGAATTTCTCGTTCGCAATGCAATTGCTCAGGCTTGTCACTTTGCCAATGGGCAGCACCACACTCTGAGGATATCGACAAGGGAACACCCAGAGATTCGTAGCGCTGAACAACACGAGGTGCAGGGTGGCCATATCGATTTCGATAACCCGCCTGAACCACTGCCCATTGCGGCATCAGGGCTTCAATGAAACCATGTGTTGAAGATGTTTGGCTACCGTGGTGCGGCACCAACAAAACACCAACGGGTTGCAAGGCCAAACCCTGAAGCAAAGCCAACTCTTGAGGCGCCTCGATGTCGCCGGCCAACAAGGCGCTTCCCAAGTTGCGATCAAGCGCCATTTTTGACTCAACCATTTGAATGGCATCCACCCTCAAAACACAGCTCAATCCATTGGCGCCAGCCGACTTGCTGTAATCCGAAAGTAGTGGGTGCAGCATTTCAAATTGAACGCCATCCCACTCCCATTTTTGCCCAGCGATGCAAGCCTGCACAGGGCGAATGTTCTCCAGTGGGTGGCCCACCTCAACAGAACTCCACAGATCTGCATTGGGGTGTGCACGCAACACAGCGGGTGCACCCCCCGTGTGATCTGCATCGCGGTGGCTAAGCATCACCCTGTCTAACTTCACGTCCAAGCGATTCAGCAAAGGCACCAGCACCCTTTGTCCGGCGTCTGAGGTCTCTGAGTAAATGGGCCCCGCGTCATAAAGCAGGGCATGGTTGGCCGTTCTGAGCAATACCGCATTACCTTGACCCACATCGGCAAACCACAGATCAAAATGACCAAGCTGTGGTTTAGGAACTTGCCACAGGAAGATTGGCAACATGAACAGCACACCCCAAGCGCGCAAGTTCAATGGCCATGCTTGTAATAACATCAAGCCACCCAAAATAGCCAGGACCGTTATGAAAAACGGTGGCGTTGGCAATTGCCAAACACTGCCTTGTAAACTGGCCAAGATCGTCAGCATGGCCATGAGGGGCTGAAGGGCCCAAGAAGCCACAAGCCAAAGCGGTGAGGCCAATACACCCAAAATAGCAAGTGGGGTGACGACCCAAGTGACCCATGGAATGGCCACCAAATTAGCCAACAGACCCACCCATGAAACCTGCCCAAAAAACAAAATAGCAAGCGGGGTTAAAGCCACTGTGACCACCCATTGCTCTCGCAGCAAGCCCTTCAGTGACTGAAATGCTTTTGCCATCCAAAGAAGGCCGATTGAATCAAACGTATTTTTTTGTACTGTTTTAGAGTCCTCATCCTCCAATGTTTTTAGCTCAGCATGTTTCGCTGGATCGCTGACCATCAAGACACCTACCGCCACAAAGCTCAACCAAAAACTGGCTTGAAGCAAAGCCCAAGGATCAAAAGCCACCACCACCCACAAAGCCAAACCAAGGCTCCAAAAAGTTGGCCAACGCGCACCCCGAAGTCGAAGCAAACTCAGCACCCAAAGCATGATGACGGTCCTTTGCGAGGGCAAGCCCCAGCCACTGAACAGTGCATACAGTGTGGCCAACAGGGCGCCTGCCAAGACAGCCGCATGCGGCGCTGGCCAACGCAAACAAAGACGGCTTCCACGCGCAGCAGAGAAACGCCAAAGTCCTCGCATTGCGCCGGCCATCACCCACGCGAACAAGGTAATGTGCAAACCCGAAATACTCATCAAATGCGCGACACCCGTGGCCCTGAAAAGATCCCAATCCGAAGTTTGAATGGCGGCTTGGTCACCCATGACCAATGCCGCAATCACGCCAGCCATGGACCGACTCTGTGCATCTCCCGACAACAGTTTTTGTTCAATTTCAGATCGAACATATTGCCTAGCTTGTGCGACAGGATAAAGCCATGATGTCTTGATTTTTTGAGGCGCTTCTGCGCGTTTGCCTGTCAGCACAGAGCCTGTGGCCATGACCCCTTGTTCCCAACGCCACAAAGCCTCATCAAAGCCCCCCGGATTGAGCGTGCCATGGGGCGCTTTGAGGCGCACATTGAACTGCCATGTATCCCCTGCTTTGAGTAAAGCCCAATGGCGGCCAGTCATCCAATCAACTGACTCTCTGTCGTACCAAGCAAGATCAATCCACTCCGGCACCACGACATTGCGGGATGCACTGATCTCCAAAGCAGATTGAACTTGCAACCTGAATCTCACACCGCTTGCGCTCTGCTGAGGCAAGGACGCAATGATCCCCGAAAGCATGAGTTCTTTTCCCTCTATCAAAGGATCCAGTCTGTGTTGAGCCTGCCAAAGACAACGGGCATTGACAAGCGACAAAGCCAGCCCAAACGAAATCAAAGCCCCCAAGAGACAGTTTATGAAGTGAGAGTTGTTGGCGCGCAGCAAGTATGAGAGCACGCCAACTGAGACCGCTAAACTGCCAACAGTCATGACAACAGAAAGCGACCACAGGCTGGCTTGTTGCAACTGAAGCGCCGTACCCAAAAGCCAAGCAGCCAAGCACCACGGCAGTGTCCTCACCATGTCGAGCCTTTCTTTGTGCCCACCATGGCGCAGCTTTTTCTAGTTTAAGAGGTCCAAGCCGCTATTCCGATGCAAGTGCAGTTACGTTGACTTGCAGTGCACGTTAATCAGTGTCACAGTGGAACTGCTTTAAACTTAAATCTTTAACCCATTTTTTCAATATGTCCATTTACAAACGCCTAGAAGAATTGCAAATCACTTTGCCACCTGTTGCCACACCCGCTGCAGCCTATGTCCCCTTTGTTCAAACTGGCAATTTGGTTTTTTTGAGTGGCCATATTTCTAAAAAGAACGGCCAAGCTTGGACGGGGCAATTTGGTAAGAACATTCAAACAGAAGAAGGCAAAGCTGCAGCCAGAGCGGTTGCAATCGACTTGCTGGGCACCCTGCATGCCGCTGTCGGCGACCTCAACAAGGTCAAACGCATTGTCAAGGTGATGAGCCTGGTGAATTCAACATCTGAATTCACAGAGCAACACTTGGTGACCAATGGTTGCAGTGAGTTGCTCGGACAGGTATTTGGCGATGCCGGCGTGCATGCTCGCAGTGCCTTTGGTGTTGCTCAATTGCCCATGGGTGCCTGCGTCGAGATTGAATTGATCGCCGAATTAGCCTAATTCAACAAAATTGCCACACTGCCTAT
>SXGQ01655370.1_pt1 | contig 23942 bp, 31 predicted proteins | sample 3178371 | NCBI WGS metagenome assembly SXGQ01 (sample SAMN11356859, study PRJNA531348) | freshwater metagenome | isolation source: freshwater sample F1-20 | place: China: Fuxian Lake, Yuxi | collected 2017-12-25 | reverse complement strand
GCGGTGACCGAGAAGCGCGGCCTGTTCAAGGGCTGGACGGTGCTGCTCGCGATCCTCGCATTCTCCCTTTCCCTGCTCGGAACGTTCCTCGTGCGCTCTGGTGTCCTGACCTCGGTGCATGCCTTCGCCACTGACCCCAAGCGCGGCGTATTCATTCTCGCCTTCCTCGTCATCGCGGTCGGCGGCTCACTGGCGCTCTACGCCTGGCGCGCGCCGCGCATGACGGCCAGCGGCGCCTTCGAGCCGGTGTCTCGCGAGACCTTTCTGCTCGCCAACAGCGTGCTGCTGTTGGTGGCGACCGCAGCGGTGATGCTGGGCACGCTGTACCCACTTTTCCTGGACGCGCTCAACCTGGGCAAGATCTCCGTCGGTCCGCCCTACTTCGAGGCGGTGTTCGCGCCGCTGATGGCGCCGGCGTTGCTGCTGGCGGGCATCGGTCCACTCATCAGTTGGCGCAAGGGCGATGCGGCAGGGCTGGCGAGGAAGATGCGCTGGGTCGCAGCAGGCGTCGCCCTGTTCGCGATCGCGGCGCCGTTCCTGTTCGGCCGCTGGAGCCTGCTCACCGCTGCCGGCCTGGCGCTCGCCTTTTGGCTCCTCGGCTCAGTCGTGGTCACGCTGACCCAGCGCCTGCGCGCGCAGCGCTTGGCCACGCTGCCGGCGGCGTTCCTTGGCATGTGCCTCGCCCATGCCGGGGTCGGCGTATTCGTCATCGGCGTCACGCTGGTGAAGAGCTACGAGTCCGAGCGCGACGTGCGCCTGGAGCCGGGCCAGAGCGTGGCGCTTGGCGGCTACGACTTCCGCTTCGACAGCGTGCGCGAGCGCGCCGGACCCAACTTCGACGCGACGCAGGCGCAGATCACGGTGCTGCGGGGCGGCGACGTGTTCCGGGTGCTGCACCCCGAGAAGCGCGTGTACCGGGTCCAGACCATGCCCATGAGCGAGGCCGCGATCCACTACGGCGTCACGCGACACCTGTACGTGTCCCTCGGCGAATCGGTGGGCAAGCCTGGTGAGCCGGCGGCATGGTCGATTCGCGTGCACGTCAAGCCCTTTGTCGGCTGGATCTGGCTGGGCTGCGTCATCATGGCGCTGGGCGGGGCGCTCGCCGCCAGCGACCGGCGCTATCGCGTAGCCGCGCGCCGCCGCGAGGCGGTCGAAGCGCCCGCGCGGGAAGCGCGCGCGTGAAGAAAGCGCTGATCCCGCTGGCGCTGTTCCTGGTCATCGCCGGGTTCCTGTTCGCTGGACTGGACCTGAAGCCCCGCGAAGTGCCCTCTCCCCTGGTGGGCAAGGCGGCCCCCGCGTTCACCCTGCCGGTGCTGCACCAGCCGGAGAAGCTGTTCGCGCCCTCGGAGATGAAAGGCAAGCCCTGGATGCTCAACGTTTGGGCCTCCTGGTGCGTCGCCTGCCGCGACGAGCACCCGTTGCTGGTGGCGCTGGCGAAGCAGAACGTCATCCCGATCCTGGGGCTGAATTACAAGGACCAGCCCCAGGATGCGAAAAGGTGGCTTGCGCAGTTCGGCGATCCCTACCTGTACTCGGTGATGGACACGGAGGGCCGCGTCGGCATTGACTACGGCGTCTACGGCGTGCCGGAGACCTACGTCATCGACGGTGCTGGCGTGATCCGCTTCAAGCACATCGGCGCGCTCACGTCCGACATCGTTTCCGGGAAGATCCTGCCGCTGCTGAAGGCGATGCCCTGATGAAACGCGTTTTTGCCGCCCTTGCCCTGGCGCTGTGCCTGTCGGCGCTCGCCCAGGAAACGCCTGAGGAAGCGCGCCTGCGCACGCTGCAGGAGAAGCTGCGCTGCCTGGTGTGCCAGAACCAGACCCTCGCGGATTCGCCCGCCGGGCTGGCCGATGACCTGCGCCGCGAACTGCGCGAGCAGATGAAGACCGGGCGCAGCGACGACGAGATCCTGAATTTCATGGTCGCCCGCTACGGCGACTTCGTGCTCTACGAGCCGCCGTTCAAGGCCACTACCGCGCTGCTCTGGGTCGGCCCGTTCGTTCTGCTGGGGCTGGCGCTGGTCGCGATGGCCATGATGGCGCGGCGCCGCCGCAACGCCATCGCGGAGCCAGAGCTTGGCGCGGAGGAGCGCCGCCTGGTGGTGCAGGCGCTGAGCCCGGAAGAGGACCGCAGGTGAGCCTGTTCGTAGTCCTGGCCGCGCTGTTCGCAGCCGTGGCGCTCGCCTTCGTCCTGCCGCCGCTGCTGCGCGGCGCGAAGCCGGCAGCCGGCGTCGTCCGTGACGAAATGAATTCCCTGATCTACCGGGAGCAGCTGGCGGAGCTGCGCGCCGAGCGCGAGCGCGGGGCGATGACGGAGGACCAGTTCCAGCGGGCCATGCGCGATCTCGAGCGGCGTATCGTCGCCGAAGCGGGCGCGACCGCCACCGCGGCGCCGCACGTCTCGCACGCGCTGGCCGCGGTGGTGGTGGCGCTCGCGATCCCGCTGATCGCCGGCCTGGGCTACTGGCGGCTGGGCGCGCCGGACGCGTTGCAGCCCGGCGCGACCGAGGCGATGGCGCAGCCGGATGCCGCCCAGGTCGAGGTGATGGTCGAGAAGCTATGGAGCCGCCTGAAGCAATCGCCGGAGGACGCCGAGGGCTGGGCGCTGCTCGGGCGCTCGCTGGCCTCGCTTGGCCAGCACGAGCGCGCCGCGCAGGCGCACTTGCAGGCTGCGCAACGCCTGCCTAACGACGCCAACGTGCTTGCGGACTACGCTGATGCGCTCTCGCTGACGCGTGGGCGCAGGCTCGAGGGCGAGCCGATGCTGCTCGTGCGGCGCGCGCTGGCCGCCGACCCGCAGCACCTGAAGGCGCTCGCGCTGGCTGGCGCGGGCGAATACCAGGCTGGCAACCACGCCGCCGCGGCGGTCCACTGGAAGAAGGCACTGGCGGTGCTGCCGCCCGATTCCGAGTTCGCGCGCCAGCTGCAGGCCGGCCTGGCGGAAACGGAGCAATTGGCCGCGGCGGGCAAGGCACCGGCAAAGCAGCTGGCGGGCCTGCAGGGAACCGTGAGCCTGGACCCGAAGCTCGCCGCCGCCGCCGCGCCCGGGGACACCGTGTTCGTGATCGCGCGCCCGGCCGACGGCGGGCGCATGCCGCTCGCGGTGGCGCGCACCACGGTGTCCGCCCTGCCCTACCAGTTCACGCTCGTCGACAGCATGGCAATGGCCCCGGGTGTAAAACTCTCGGAGCAGGCCAAGGTGGTTGTAGTGGCGCGCATCTCGAAATCGGGGCAGCCGATCTCGCAGAAAGGGGATCTCGAAGGCGCCAGCGATCCCGTTGCGCCGACGGCCTCGGGGCTGTACGTGGTGATCTCGAAAACCATCGAATGAACGCCGAGGTCACCGGCATCGTGCTAGCTGGCGGCCAGGGCCGGCGCATGGGTGGCGTGGACAAGGGCCTGCAGCTGCTGCACGGACGGCCGATGGTGGCGCACGTCATCGCGCGCCTGGCACCGCAGGTGGGCGAAATCGTGGTCAACGCCAACCAGAACCTGGAGGCCTATCGCGCCTTCGGCCAGCGCGTGGTTCCCGACGCCATCGGCGGCTTCGCCGGTCCACTGGCCGGTCTGCACGCTGGCCTGGGCGCGGCGGCCCGTGCGCACGCGGTCACCGCCCCCTGCGACTCGCCCTTCCTGCCCGGGGACCTCGTCGCCCGGCTAATGGACGCGCTACGGGACAACGACCTTGCGGTGGCGAAGACCGGCGACCAGCCGCACCCGGTGTTCTGCCTGGTGCGGGTCGCGGTGCAAAGCCACCTGGAAGCGTTCCTGGCCGCCGGCGGGCGCAAAATAGACGCCTGGTACGCGACGCTGAAGGTGGTCGAGGTGCCGTTCGACGACGAAGCCGAGGCCTTCCGCAACATCAACACCATGGACGAACTTCGCATGTCCGGTCCCGACGCATGACGAGCCTGGCCAAAGTCGTGAGTTGCCTGGACGGGTACGACCCGGACGCATTGCCGGTGGCCACCGCGCGCGCGGCCATACGCGCCTGCCTGGAGCCGGTGCGCGAGACCGAGCGCGTCGGCACGCGCGAGGCCTTGGGCCGCGTACTGGCCGAGGACATCGTGCCGGCGATCAATGTCCCAGCCCAGGACAATTCAGCGATGGACGGTTGGGCGCTGCGCGGCGCCGATCTTCCTGCTGACCGCGACGTCACGCTGAAGGAGGCTGGCACCGCGTTCGCCGGGCGCCCGTTCCAAGGCGAGGTGAAGGCCGGCGAATGCGTGCGCATCATGACCGGCGCGGTAATGCCGCGCGGCACCGACTCGGTGGTGATCCAGGAAGTCGTGCAGCGCAATGGCGACCGCGTCGTCGTTCCGCCCGGGCAGAAGAAAGGCCAGAACGTGCGCGCCGCCGGCGAGGACATCCAGGCGGGCGTCGCCGCGCTCAAGGCCGGCAGCCTAGTGGGAGCCGCGGACCTTGGCCTGATTGCCTCGCTCGGCATTGCGGACGTACGCGTGAAGCGCCGGCTGCGCGTGGCGTACTTCTCCACCGGCGATGAGCTCACTGCCATCGGCAAGCCCCTGCCCGAGGGCGGCATCTACGACTCCAACCGCTACACCCTGCACGGCATGTTGGCGAAGCTGGGCATGGACGTCACCGACATGGGCGTGGTGCGCGACGACCCGGCGAAGCTGGAAGCCGCGTTCCGCACCGCCGCGGCGAACGCCGACGCGGTCATCACCACCGGCGGCGTGTCGGGGGGCGAAGCGGACTTCGTGAAGCAGCTCATGGGCAAGCTGGGCGAGGTGCTGTTCTGGAAAATCGCCATGCGCCCAGGGCGTCCCATGGCCTACGGCCGCATTTCCGCCGGCCGCCGCGCGCCGTTTCTCTTCGGCCTGCCCGGCAACCCGGTGGCGGTGATGGTCACCTTCCACCAGTTCGTGCGCGAGGCGCTGCTGGTGCTCGCTGGCCGCGCCGCCGACTGCAGCCTGCCGCTGGTGCCGGTGCAGGCGGCGCACGCGATGCGCAAGGTTCCTGGCCGCACCGAGTACCAGCGCGGCGTGGTCTTCCGCGAGGGCGGCTTCTGGAAGGCGCGCACCACCGGCCAGCAGGGATCCGGCGTGCTGCGCTCCATGTCCGAGGCCAATTGCTACATCGTCCTGGAGCACGAGCGCGGCACGGTGCAACCGGGAGAGCCGGTGCAGGTGCAGCTGTTCGAGGGACTGGACTAGCAGGTGGAGTCACGCGACCGCCGCGCCGTCGCGGCCTGGCTGTTCCTCTGCGCCGCCCTCGTCTTCGTCATGATCGTGGTGGGCGGCATCACCCGACTCACCGAGTCAGGATTGTCCATCGTCGAGTGGCAGCCGCTGGTGGGCGCGCTGCCACCGCTGTCGCAGGCGGACTGGGAACTCCTGTTCCAGAAGTACCGCGCCACGCCGCAGTTCCTGAAGGTGTTCCCGGACATGGACGTGGAGGGCTTCAAGACCATCTTCTGGTGGGAGTACATCCACCGCCTTCTGGGGCGCGTCATCGGCCTGGTGTTTCTCTTGCCTTTCCTCTGGTTCCTCGTGCGGCGAAAGCTGGACCAACCACTGGCGTGGAAGCTGGCCGGCCTGTTCGTGCTGGGCGGCCTGCAGGGCGCGATGGGCTGGTACATGGTGAAGAGCGGGCTGGTGGACAACCCGCGCGTCAGCCACTTCCGTCTCACCGCGCACCTGGGACTCGCGCTGGTGATTTTCTGCGCGGAGATGTGGATTGCCATCGGCCTGCTGCAGCGCGAACCCGGAAAACCTCGCGCCTTTGCCCTCCTCGTCCTCGGCCTGGTCCTGCTGATGGCGCTCTCGGGCGGCTTCGTCGCCGGACTGCGCGCCGGGCATGCCTACAGCAGCTTCCCGCTCATAAACGGTCATGTCATCCCGCCCGAGGCGTTCATGCTGGAGCCGTGGTGGCGCAACTTCCTCTGGAACCCGGCCACGATCCAGCTCACGCATCGCGGCTTCTTCTGGCTGCTGCTGGTGCTGGTGCCGCTCCTGTGGTGGACGCTGCGTCGCACGCCGGCGTTTCTAGCGGCGAATCACCTGCTCGGGATTTTTTTCCTGCAGGCGGGGCTGGGCATCGCGACGGTGATGCTCAAGGTGCCGGTGCCAGTCGCAGCAGCGCACCAGGCGGGCGCGGTGCTGCTGCTGGCGTGCGCGTTGTGGACGGCGCGGGCCAGTCGATAACATAGACGCCGATGACGCCAAAGCCGCTCCAGGACCGCATTGCCATAATCACCGGCGCCACTGGCGATCTTGGCGCGGCCATCGCTAAGCGCTTTCTCGAAGCCGGCGCCCGCCTCGCGCTCATCGACCTTGATGCAGCCCGATTGAAAGCGAGGTGCGAGCAGGAGCTTGGTGCCGGGGATCGTGTGCTGGTGCTGGCCTGCGATGTTTCCGATGCGGATCAGTCGCGGGCCTGCGTAGATGCCGCGTCGCGCCACTTCGGCGCCCTGAATATCCTGGTCAACAACGCCGCCACCGTGAGCACCCGGACGCCCATCGCGGAGGTGTCGCTGGAGGAATGGCGGCGTACCCTGGATGTGAATCTCACCGGCGCCTGGCTGATGGCGAAATGGGCTATCCCGCACCTGCGCCAGACCGGCGGCGGCGTAATCCTCAACATCGCCTCCCAGCTCGGCCACGTGGCGACGGTGGGCAGTTCCGCGTACAGCGCCAGCAAGGCGGCGCTGCTCTCGCTCACGCGCTCCATTGCGGTCGATTGCGCCGCCGACCACATCCGCGCCGTGAGCCTGTCGCCCGGTGCGGTCATGACCAGCCGGCTGACGAAGCGCTACGGTACCGAGGAAGCGGTGAATCGTGCCCTCGCGGGCAAGCACCCGGTGGGACGGATCGGCAGGCCGCACGAACTGGCCGAAGCTGCGCTCTATCTCGTCAGCGACGGCGCCTCGTTCGTCACCGGCAGCGACCTGCTCGTCGACGGGGGCTATACCGCGGTTTGATTCCAGCGCACCGGGTGCTCTGAAAGCAACGGCGGATGCTGCTCCGCCGCTAGCGCTGCGTGCCCCGGTAGGTTTCCTGAAGCTGGCGGAACTTCTCGGCGTTAGCCTCGATCATGTAGCCGATCCAGCCACTGTTCTTCGCCAGGTCGTAGGTGTTCGAGAACAGCTTGCCGTCCCAGGCACCGAGCTCGACGCAGACCTTGCCGTGCGTACCCATGACTTCGAGGGCCTTGGCGATGATGCTGTCCTCGCTGCACTGCGAAGTGACGTTGCGGCCGTGCTACAGCAGCCAAGTGCTGGCTTCGCTGAGCGCGGGCTTTATCATTCCGATGATTATTGCGTCTCCCAGTCTACGGCCGGTAAACGACTGCCCTAATCAGCGTCGGATTGAAGTCGTTCACCGCGTTGTTCATCTGCGGACAATTGGAGACGACCGCTAACACGTCCATCTCCGCGCGCAGGTCCACGTAGTCGCCGGGCTTCGAGATGCTCGGCCCCATGCCCATGGACCCGTCCGCCGCCACCGGCACATACATGAAAAAGTTCAGGTTGGCGACCATGTCACGCGGGCCCATGTCGTAGCGCTTCAGCTGATCGAGGAAATTCTGCCGGCAGCTGGGGTCGTCGGGTTTCCCGTACCGTCGGCGGTTGAGCGCCGAGGAGCAGCAACCGCCAATGGTGTCGTGGAAGCCGAGCGTGTCCTCGATCACAACAAACAGCGGGTTGCAGTTAACCGAATACAGCACCGAGCCCTTGCGGATGAAGATATTGCCGTTGATCTTCATCGTGTCCGCGGCGGCGTAGCGGTCCTCGTGGTCGCGGGCGTTGTAGCACAAAAAATCCACCGCCTGCTTGCCTTCCAGGTCCACCAGGCGCAGCACCTCGCCCTGCTTCAGCTCCCGGCTCCAGCCGGCGCGCGCCGGGATCACCTCGTCGGAAATCGTCCTGCCGGGAATCGTCTTCCAATCCTTCGTCATGTCGTCTTTCCCTCCATCGGATTGCCCACCTGCTCGCGCAGCCGCTCCGCGCCCATGACCTGCATGCCATCGTCTATGGATGCCAGCATCTCCACCGCTACCGCCGCGGCGCGATGCACAGGTACAGGTCCTCGGGCGCCCGCTTCATCCCCGCGCAGGGATCCCAGGCGACGAGGTCGCCGGACACGACCATGGGAAGCAGCTTCGGGACATGGCTTCGCATCGCCTTGCGCACGTCGACGTGCACCGCCGAGTAGCGCGGGCTGTCCACCAGTACGTTCAGGAGCGCCTCACCCAGCTTGCCGGTGTTGCCGATGACGAACGCGGCGCGGGAAACCGCGGCCTCCGCCGAGGCGAGGTGCGCGCCGGCGAGCGCCTGGCGCAGGTCGGTCATTGCGCTGGCTTTCGCTCCTCGGCCAGCCGCACCGCGTTCTCCGCCGAGGCGGACGCCGGTTCTGGCGCCTCCAGTTCCGCGGACTCGATCTTCTGGAACTGCTGCGAGATCTTGCGGCTGGAGGTTTGCACGTCCTCGGCGTCCTGGTGGGCCTGGCGGATGTGGTCGGCTAGCTTCTTCATTCGCTCGTCGAACCTGCGGAAGTCCTGCCCCAGGCGCACCAGCGAATCGCGGATGATGTGGATCTGCTTCTTCGTCTCGACGTCCTTCAGCACCGCGCGCGCGGTGTTGAGCACCGCCATCAGCGTCGTGGGCGACACGATCCAGACCCGCTTCGAGATGGCGTAGTCCACCACTTCCTGGTGGTGGGCGTGGATCTCGGCGAACACCGCCTCGGCGGGGACAAACATCACCGCGCCGTCGGAAGTCTCGTTCGGGATGATGTATTTCTTCGAGATGTCGTCGACGTGCTTGCGGATGTCCACGCGGAACTGCTTCTGCGCCAGCGCCCGCATCGGATCGTCGGTTTTGCCTTCGAACATCCGGTTGTAGTTCTCCAGCGGGAACTTAGAGTCCACCGCCACCAGGCCCGTGGGATCGGGCAGCTTTAGCACGCAGTCCGCGCGCGTGCCGTTCGAGAGCGTGTACTGCATCTCGAAGGCCTGCGTGGGCAGGGTGTTGCGCACCAGCGCCTCCAGCTGCACCTCGCCGAAGGTGCCACGCGTTTTCTTGTCCCCCAGCAGCTCCTGCAGGCTCACCACGCTGCCGGTCAGAGTGTCGATCTTCTTCTGCGCCTCGTCGATAGTGGCCAGACGCGCCATGACACTGGTGAAGGTTTCGTTGGTCTTCTTGAAGCCCTCGTCCAGGCGCTCGGAGACACGGTTGGAAATCTGGTCGAGCCGCGCATCGAGCTTGCCAGAGATCGTCTCGCGCAACTCGTTCAGCTGGCCGCCGAGGCGGTCGCCCTGCTTCGTCAGCCCGTCATGCAGGTCGGTGAGCATCTGGCGATGCTTCTGCTCCAAGCCGGCCTGCATCTTCACCACCAGCCAGAGGCCAAGGGCAAGGCCGGCAACGACGAGGACCAGGATCGCGGCTTCAGTCATGCCGCATTCTATTCCGCCGCAAGCCCGCTCAAGGCGTGATGTCCAGCCAGATAGGCTGGTCTTTCGACCCCGCGGCGCCGAGGACGGTCCTCGCCTTGAACTTGCCGGCTGCGTCCTTCACCGGGCCGCCCTCGATCTCGAAAAAGGCCGGGAACGGCACGCCCGGGAAGAGGCCGACCTCCTCCAGGTCCACCGCCAGTTCGCACTGCCGGTAGCCGTCGTCGCTAGGGCGTGTCGCGCTGCCAGCGCTACGGCTGGGGCCGGGTGGGCTTAGGGTGTAACCGATCAGTTACATTTGGCGGCTCCACGGATTCCTGCCAGGGCGGCTGCGCGGCCGCCGGGCCAGCGGCGAGGCGAAAGACCAGCGCAACGACGCTAGAGCGCATCCCTCAGTGTTAGCGCCGGTGAGGCGGTTAGCACCTTGCGCGCGGAGAGCCAGGCATTCAGCGACAGCAGCAGCGCGCCCGCCACCGGGCCGGCCAGCAGCAGCCACTGGTTAGGGGGCAGGTCCAGTTCGAACACGCGCCGCGCCAGCAGCTGGCCGATGGCGGCGGCCCCCGCGGCAGCAAGCACGCCCGCGAGCAACCCCATAGAGAGGAACTCGACGCGCTGGCTGTTGGTGACCTGCGCTCGCGAGGCGCCGTAGACGCGCATCACCGCCGCCTCGCGGCGGCGCTCGTCCTCGGTGGCCACCAGCGCCGAGTACAGCACCAGCAGCCCTGCGCCCATCGCGAACAGGAACACCACCTGCACCGCCGTGATCACCTGGTCGATCACGTTCTGCGCCTGACGCACCGCGGCGCCCACGTCCACCACCGTCAGGTTCGGGAAGCGCGCGGCGAGGTCGTTCACCTTCTTCTCGTCGCCGGGCTCGACGCGGAATGCGGAGACGTAGCTGGTGGGGAACTTCCCCAGCAGGGCGGGCGGCGCGATGACGAAGATGTTGATCTTCATCGAATCCCACTTCAGGCGACGTACGGAGCTGATGCGCGCGGAGAAGGATTCGGCGCCAACGCCAAAGCTGAGTTCGTCGCCCATCTTCCAGCCTAGGCGCCCGGCGATGCCCTCCTCCACCGAAATCTCTGCGGCCTCCGGCGCGAACCACCTGCCCGCGACGATCTCGTTGTGCGCGGGCGGGGCGTCGGTGAAGGACAGGTTGAACTCGCGCTCCACCAGGCGGCGCGCCCGCTCGTCGGCGTAGTTGTCCTCGGACACCTTCCGGCCGTTCACGCTGGTCAAGCGGCCGCGCACCATGGGATAGAACTCCGGCGCGCGGATGCCGTGCTCTCCGAAGTACTGCCGCACCCCGCCCAGCTGGTCGGGCTGCACGCCAATGAGAAAGCGGTTGGGCGCATCCGGCGGCGCGCTGCGGCGCCAGGCATCCACCAGATCGTTGCGCGTAAAGGTGAGCAGCAGCACCGCCGTGAGGCCCAGCGCCAGGCTCGCCACTTGGATGGCATTGCCACGCGAGTGGCGCCGCAGGTTGGCCAGGCCGTAGCGCAGGGCCGTACTGCTGGCACCGATCCGCCTAGCCACTGGGCGGCTCGCCAGGAGGCGAAGCATCGCCCAGGCCACCGCGGCGAACACCGTGACCGCGACCCCGAAGCCGCCGACCACCGTCACGCCCAACCGAACATCACCCGCCTGCCAGATGAGCAGGCCCGAGAGCGCGGCAAGGCCGGTGGCATACACCGCCAGCGTGCCGCCCTTGGTCGAGCCAGACTCGCGCCGGATGACGCGCACTGCGGGCACGTTCTTCAACTGCACCAGCGGCGGCAGGGCGAACCCAAGCAGCAGCACCAGGCCCACCAGAAAGCCCTGCACTGCGGGCAGTATCGCAGGCGCGGGCAGGTCAGCGCGCAGCATCTCCGACAATGCCGCAGCGATCGCGGCCTGCGCCCCGATGCCGATCAGGCAGCCCAGCGCGCAGGCGCCGACGCCGAGGATCGCGAACTCGATGCCGTAGAGCGCGATCAGGCGCCCCTGCGTTGCGCCTAGGCAGCGCATCACCGCGCAACCGTCCATGTGGCGCTCGACGAAGCGGCGGGTACCGAGGGCCACCGCGACCCCGGCGAGGATTGCCGCCAGCAACGCAGTGAGCCCCAGGAAGCGCTGCGCGCGCTCGATGGCGGCGCGCACCTCGGGCCGACCGCTCTCAAGATTGTCCACGCGCTGGCCGCGCTCAAGCTCCTGCTTGGCCCAGGATTCCAGCGCCTGGATGCGCTCCTGCGGACCGGCGGCATACAGGTAGTGCCACACCCGGCTGCCGGTCTGCACCAGGCCGGTGGCAGGCACGTCGGCCACATTCATGAACAAGCGCGGCGCAATGTTGAAGAAATTCGCCCCACGCTCGGGTTCGAGCGTGATGATCGCGGCCACCTCGAACTCGGCCTTGCCCAGGCGGATGCGCCCGCCGACCGGCGCCTCCAGCGTGGTGACCAGGCGTTCCTCGATCCACACTTTGCCGCGCGCCGGGCCAGCCTCGGCCTGCGTGTCGGGCGCGTTCAGGGCGGAGGCAATGCGCAGCTTGCCGCGCAGCGGATAGCTGTCCGAAACCGCCTTCACGCCCGCCAATTGGGATTGTTCTCCGGCAAACACCATGCTGATGAACGTAGTCCCCCGCGCGAAGGCGAGGCCGCGGCGCTCGATCTCCTCGCCCACGGCCTGGCGCCAGGGATGGTCCGACACCAGCACCAGGTCGGCGCCCAGCAGCTGGTGCGCATCGCGCACCAGGGCACGGCTGACGCGATCGGCGAAGAAGCCGACGCTGGTGACGCTCGCCACCGCCACCACCAGCGCGGCGGCGAGGATGCGCAGCTCGCCCGCGCGCCAGTCGCGCGCGAACATGCGCAGCGCCTGCTTGAGGATCATGGCGCTATGCGTCCCGCGACCAGTCGCACGATCCGGCCGCAGCGCTTCGCCAGGCCCTCGTCGTGTGTCACCATGATGAGCGTAGTGCCGAAGCTGCGGTTCAACTCGAACACCAGGTCAATGACCGCAGTGCCGGAATCCGAGTCCAGGCTCCCGGTAGCCTCATCGGCCAGCAGGAGCTTCGGGCGCACCACGAACGCACGCGCCAGCGCCACGCGCTGCTGCTCGCCGCCGGACAGGTGCTTGGGGTAGTGGCCCAGCCGCGCGCCCAGACCGACGCGCTGCAGGATTGCGCGCGCCTCGGACTCCGCGTCTTCGCGCCCGGCCAGTTCCAGCGGCAGCCTGACGTTCTCCAGCGCCGAGAGCGCCGGCAGCAGTTGGAAGGACTGAAACACGAATCCGACCGAGCGACCACGCAACTCTGCGCGCGAATCCTCGTCCAAGGAGAATATGTCCACCCCGTCCAACTTCACCGTGCCCGTGCTGGGCGTGTCCAGGCCGGCGAGGATCGCGAGCAGAGTGGACTTGCCCGAGCCCGAGGCACCAACAATGGCCACTGCCTCGCCGGAGGCGACGTCGAAGCCGATTTCGCGCAGAATGACCAGATCGTCCTCGCCGCTCTTCACCGTCTTGCCGATGCCGCGCGCACTCACAACCGTCTTCGTTTCCATGCTTGCCTGGGTGGCTTCCATGTTCATCTGGGGGGGGATGGCGCACGCAGCGCCAAACATCCTTGTCTTCGGGGACAGCCTGTCTGCGTCTTACGACATCGCCGCGAACCGCGGTTGGGTCACGCTCCTCGCGGAACGCCTGAAGCCCGAGCGATTGGATTATAACGTCGTCAACGCAAGCATCTCCGGGGAAACCACCGCCGGCGGTATTGCCCGGCTGGGAAAAATGCTCGACGTCCACCGCCCCGCCGTGCTGCTGCTGGAACTGGGCGCCAACGACGGCCTGCGCGGACTGCCGGTGGCGGCCATGAAGAAGAATCTCGCCGCCATGGTCGCCCTGGGACAGAAGGCGGGCGCGAAAGTCCTGCTGGTGGGCATGCGCCTGCCGCCCAATTACGGCTCGGAGTACACCAAGGCCTTCGATGGCGCCTTCGCGGAGGTGGCGAAAGCGCACAAGGCGGCGCTGGTGCCGTTCCTGTTCGAGGGCTTCGGCGACAAGCGCGAACTGTTCCTGGAGGACCGCATCCACCCCAACGAGCAAGCGCAGCCGCTGATGCTGGAGAACGTCTGGAAGGGGCTGCGGCCGCTGCTGGGAAACCCCCCGGCGCTCAGGAAGCCCTGAGCTTCGCCGGCGGCCTGAACAGGAACAAGGCCGCGATCACCAGCGACGCACCCGCCACCTGCACCGGCGCCAGATTCTGCCCCAGCAGCAGCGCGGCGAGTACCACCGAGGCGATGGGCTCGAAGTTCATGTAGAAGCCGACTTTCGCCGGACCCAGCTGCGAGGTGGCGGCGAACAAGCCGATGACGCCAAAGGCGTAGAAAAACGGCACGCCCATGAAACTGGTCCAGCCCGGCATGCCCTGCGGCAAGGCAATGTCGCCGGTGATCAGGAGCGCGGCCGAGAACAGCACCGCCGCGGTACTGATCATCCACAGGTTCACCGGGCGCGTGTCACGGCCGCGGAAGAAATGGTCCGTAAGCAGGAACACGGCCGACCAGGCGAAGGCGGAGAATGCGGCCAGCGCCACGCCGCGCGCCTGCGCCGCGCCCAGTTCCACGTTCAGCGTCAGCCCGACCCCGAGGAAGGCAAGCGCGAGGCCCGCCAGGCCACGGCCGTTGAAGCGCTCGCGCCCGATCGCCCAGCTGGCCGCGGTGGTCACCGCCGGCCACAGGTAGAACACCAGGATCGCGAGCGGCAACGGAATCAGCTCAAGCGCTATGTTCAGTGCGTAGTTGTTCAGGCTGAGCAGCAAGCCGATGCCGATGGCGATGCCGCGTTCGCGCGGCGTCAGCGCGAGGCTTACCCCCGATACCCCGAACCAAGCGAGGAAAATCGCCACCATACCGATAGCCCGGAACGTGACCACCGTGAGCGCGTTGGCGCCATGGATCAGGGCCTCGGCGGTGCACACGCCCACCATGGCGAGCAGGACCGCAATAACGAGAAGTTGCGCCGGCGTGGCGGCGCGGGCCGGCGTCAAGGCCGGTTACACGGCGCGCCGGCGCGCGGCGCACCGGATCGGAACGAGAGCCCTCATGAGCGTAGAATTTTACTTCGATGAACCCGCGGGGAAAAACTTTTATTACGATCGGATCTGATGCACTCGCAGGCTTCGATGCGATTCTTGACGTGCGCTCGCCCGCGGAGTTCGCCGAGGACCACGTTTCCGGCGCGATGAACTGCCCGGTGCTAGACAACGAAGAGCGCTCGCGCGTCGGCACCGACTACAAGCAGCATTCACCCTTTGAGGCGAAGAAGCTGGGCGCGGCGCTGGTGGCCCGCAACATCGCGCGGCACATCGAGCAGGCCTTCATGGACAAGCCGCGCGGCTGGCGACCGCTGGTGTACTGCTGGCGCGGCGGCAAGCGCTCGGGCGCCATGGCGCACATCCTGCGCGAAATCGGCTGGGAGGCGAAGACGCTGGAAGGCGGCTATCGCGCCTACCGGCGCTACGTCGTCGAGCGCCTCTTCACCCTGCCCGCCGCGTTCGATTTCCGCGTCGTCCACGGCTTCACCGGTAGCGGCAAAAGCCGGCTGCTGCAATCGCTGCGCTCCGCCGGCGCGCAGGTCCTGGACCTGGAGGACCTCGCCGCGCACCGCGGTTCGGTGCTGGGCAACCTTCCTGACCGGACGCAGCCGTCGCAGAAAATGTTCGAGAGCCGGCTCCTCGCGCAACTGGAGCGGCTGAACCCGTCGCAGTCGGTATACGTCGAGGGAGAGAGCCGCAAAATTGGCCAGGTGCAGGTTCCGGAGGCGCTCATCACGTGCATGCGCGCCAGCGATTGCGTGCTGCTCGAGACCGCGTGGGAGGTGCGCATCGCGCTGCTGCTGGACGAGTACCGCCATTTCTTCGCCGACCTGCCGGCGCTCAACCTGCAGCTGGATTGCCTGGTGGCGCTGCACGGGCGCGAGCAAATAGAGAAGTGGAAGGCGCTGGCGGTGGGCGGGGACTGGGCGAATCTAGTCACGCGCCTACTCGAAGAGCACTACGACCCGGCCTACCGGCGCTCCGCGCCGACCAACTTCCCTAAACTCGCGCAGGCACGACGCGTAGCCGTGGTTTCCCCTCAACCCACGGCGTTCGACATCGCGGCGCGCGAGATCCTCGCCGCCGCCAACGAGACGGTCGCCGCCTGAGCCGGATCGAACCGGGGGAGCTCGCGCGGATCAGCGCTGCGACGCTCGATCACTACGAGCAGCGCGCCGAGGACTTCCGCGCCGGCACGAAGGACCACGACGTCAGCCAGAACATCGGCGCGCTTCTGCGCCACATAGAGGGTGCCTCGCCGTTCACGATCCTCGATTTCGGTTGCGGTCCGGGGCGGGACTTGAAGGCCTTCATCGCGCTGGGCCATGTCGCGGTGGGCCTGGACGGGTCGGAAACCTTCTCCGCCATGGCGCGCGCGCACAGCGGCTGCGAGGTGTTGCGGCAGGATTTCCTGAAACTGGATCTCCCGGCCGGACGATTCGACGGAGTTTTCGCCAACGCTTCGCTGTTCCATATTCCGACGCAGGAACTGCCGCGGGTGCTTAGGGAACTACGTGAATCGCTCAAGCCGCGCGGCGTGCTATTCAGTTCCATCCCGCGCGGCGAGAACGAGGAAGGCTGGACTCTCGGGCGCTACGGCACCTACCACGACCTCGAACAGTGGCGGAGCTTCATGACCGGAGCCGGACTCGAGGAACTGGAGCACTACTACCGCCCTTATGGGCTGCCGCGCGAGCAACAGCCGTGGCTGGCGAGCGTGTGGCGACGGGAAAGCTAGTCCAGCTCCGCCAGCACCTTCACGTGCCGCACCACGCAGCGGCCGAGCGCGGACAGGGCATAGCCGCCCTCCAGCATGGAGACGATGCGTCCCTTCGCGTGCCGGTCGGCCACCGCCTTCACCTGCGCGGTGACCCAGGCGTAGTCGTCGTCCTTCAGCTGCAGCATCGCCATGTCGTCCTCGGCATGGGCGTCGAACCCGGCGGAGAACACCACCAGTTCCGGCCTGAACGCATCCAGCGCGGGAATCCAGTGCTGTTCAACCGCCTCGCGGAACGGCTTCGAGCCGGCGCCAGCGGCGAGCGGCACGTTAATCATGTTGGAGGCCGGTTCCTTGGTGCCGCTGTACGGGTAGAACGGGTGCTGGAAGATTGAGGCCATCAGTACGGACGGGTCGCCAGCGAAAATGTCCTCGGTGCCATTGCCGTGGTGGACATCAAAGTCGATGATCGCGACGCGCTTCACGCCGTGCGCCGTCTGCGCGTGCCTGGCCGCCACCGCGACGTTGTTGAAGATGCAAAAGCCCATCGACCGCACGCGGCAAGCATGGTGCCCAGGCGGGCGCACGCTGCAAAACGCCGCGTGCGCCTCGCCTTTCATCACCAGGTCCGTTGCCAGAACCGCCGCGCCCGCCGCGCGCAGGGCCGCACCAAGGGAGTGCGGATTCATCGCGGTGTCCGGGTCCAGGTACACGGTGCCCGACTCCGGGGCGGCATCGCGAATCCCCTGCACGTACTCCATGGGATGCGCCAGCGCCACCTGCTCGTCAGTCGCCAGCGGCGCGTCGTAGCGCTTCAGGTGCGCCTCCAGCCCCGAGGCAATCAATTGGTCCTCGATCGCAGTCAGGCGCGCCGGCTGCTCCGGATGGCCGCGGCCCATATCGTGCTTGAGACAGTCCGAATGCGTGATGAAGGCCGTAGGCATAAGTGCATGAATATTAACGCATCGATTGAAATCCGCGCATGCTGACAAAACCCAAGCTCCAGCCCCTGCCGCAGACACCGCTTGCGCGCGTGTTCGACGCGGCGAACCGCATCATCCTCGGCAAGGAGGCGCAGATCCGGATGTCGCTCGCCTGCCTCCTCGCCCGCAGCCACCTGCTCATCGAAGACCTGCCCGGCGTGGGCAAGACCGCGCTCGCGCATGTGCTCGCCAGCCGCTTTCAGTGCCAGTTCCCAGTAGACCTCCTGCCCACGGTCGGTCTGAGCCTACTGCGCGCAGGGAAGATGGGCGCCCTCGGTCGGGCGATTGACATTGAGCCGGCGCTTATCCGACTGGAAGCGCCTAGCGATCAGGTACCCTGACCCGAGTTCCCTGGCCGCGCGATAGAGGATCTCCGGCGTGCAGGTGTCATGCGTTCCGTGCGGCGCAGCGAGCAGGATTCCGTTGGCGCTCGGCTTGCGCTCGAACTCGCCGAGCGAGAGCGGAATACGCTCCTGCGACCCCGCCGGAAGCGCCACTATTAGCAACGCCACCAGGAACGCCACGTGCGACAACCCTATCGCTGCGCCCACTCGAGCGCCGCTTCCAGCCGGTCATTGCCCCAGAACAGTTCGTCGCCCACCACGAACGACGGCGCGCCGAAAATCCCCATTGCCTGCGCGCGTTCGGTTTGCAGCCGCAGTTTCGCTTTCGCCTCCGGCGCCTCGGCGGCGGCGAGCGCGCCCGTCGGCGCACCGACCGCCTGCAGGATGGTGCCGATCACCGCCGGGTCCGAAATCTCGCGGTCCTCGGCGAAATTGGCACGGTAGACCTGGTGCAAGAACTCCGGCAGCCAGTCTTCCCCGTCGTAACGGCAGGCGATGCGCGCCGGCAGCAGGCCGTTGCGGGGAAAGCGCGAGGGCCGGCGCAGCGGCAGTCCCTGCCCTTCGCAGATACGCTCGAGGTCCCGCCACATGTAGCGGCCCTTGTCGGGAAACAGGTTGAACGGCGAATCCTCCCAGCCCCGCGCCTTGAAGATCGGGCCCAGCAGGAACGGCCGCCAGGCGATGGCCACACCCGCCGCTTTCGCCGCGCCCGTAATCCGCAGCCCCGCGGGGTACGAATAGGTACTCGCGAATTCAAACCAGAACTCGATGCGATTCATGTCTCCTCCTTGCCTAGGCTTTGAACGCCGCCCATCCGAGGCAAAGCCAGCCGGCGAGGAATACCGCGCCGCCGATGGGCGTGATCGCGCCTAGCCAGCGCACACCGGTCAGGCTGAGCACGTACAGACTTCCCTAGAAAACCACGATCCCCGCGACAAACAGCCAGCCGCTGGCATTGACCAAGGTTCCAGGCCAGCGCGTCGCGGCCCAAGCGACCGCGAACAACGCGAGTGCGTGATACATCTGGTAGCGTACGCCCACTTCGAAAGTCGCGAGCAGTTCGGGGGACAGGCGCGACCTGAGCGCATGCGCGCCGAACGCGCCCAGGCCTAAGGCGAGGAAGCCGGAGACGCAACCGAAGGCGAAGAACAACCGGTCCACGTCGTTCAGAACTCGATCGCGTCCCCGATCGCCTTGATGCCCGCCGCGGCGCAAGCATCATCGGCATCGCCCCCGGGCGCGCCGGATACACCGATCGCGCCCAGCGAGGAGCCGCTCGCCTCGATCAACTGCCCGCCGCCCACCGCCAGGAAGCGCGGGTGGCTGCGCAAACCGCTCATGGACCGGCCGGCCTGTGTCTCGGTCGCCAGGTCGCGCGTCGCGGTGCGAAAGCTTGCCGCCGTCCAGGCCTTGTCGATGGACACCTTGACCGTATGCGCGCCGGCAAAACGGTCGCGCAACATCACCTGCACGATGCCAGAGCGATCGACGACCGCGACCGCCGCCTGCCAGCCCTGCTTGCGGCAGTGCTCCAGCGCCGCCTGCGCCGCCTTGAGCGCGGTTTCAGGCGTGAGCGAGCGCGTCTGGAAGGTGGCGTTCTGCGCGGCGGTGATGCCGGTGGTGAGCGCGAGGGCAAGTCCGAGTGTTGCGATACGAATCATGGCTTGCTCCCGGTCAGGACAACGGATGCCGCCACTATAGCGCAGCCCGCAGCCGTCCCAAATGTGCTCGATCAGTAACATTTTCTACCGCCACGCGCCCTGGCATGCGCTCACCCCAGCCGCTTGCGCATGAAAACGCACGCCAGCCCGTCATCGAAGCGCTGATCGTATTCCACGTAACCGATCCTAGCGTAAAGGGCCTGGTTCTCGGTCATTCCCTCGTGGGTGTAGAGGTAGATGGAATCGAAGCCCCGCCGCCGCGCCGCGGCTTCCGTCAACTCCAGCAGCACGCGACCCAGTCCCTTTCCTTGCATGAACGGCGCCAGTGCGATGTTCTCGAGGAGGAACCCTTCTGCGTCCTCCGGGAGCACCAGCACACCGAGAATCTCGTCCCCAGAAACCGCCAGCCGGACGTCACGCGTCGCGATGACCTTGGCGCAGTCGTCGCGCATGGGCCCGGGCAGCGTGCCGATGCGCTCGACGTAGTACCGGTAGGCCGTGTGCACGCAGGCAGCCACCGCGACTGCCCCCCTTAGCCTCCAGGCCAGCGATCCCGATGAACGCCTGGATCACGCGGGAAAGACTTCCGCGATGGTCTGCTGAAGGGCGAGGGCCGCCGCGCGCGGATCAGGCGCGTTACGAATCGGCCGGCCAACGACGATGTAGTCGGAGCCGCCCTTGAAAGCCTGCGCCGCATCCACCGCCCGCTTCTGGTCGTCGGAGGGTCCGTCCCGTGCAGGATCGCCCTCGGCGATGGGACGGATACCCGGGGTCACCACGAGCAGCTTCGACCCGAACTCAGCCTTCAGCCTGGGCGACTCCATCCCGGATGCGATAACGCCGTCGCAACCGCACTCCTTCGCACCGCGCGCCCGCGCCATGACCAGTTCGTCCACCGTGGCGGTGGAGCGCATCTCGGCAAGGTCCTTGGCGTCAAAACTGGTGAGGACCGTCACGGCAAGGATCTTCAGCGCGCCCTTTTCCTTTGCCGCTGCCTGCATCACTGAGCGGTGGCCGTGCACCGTAAGGAACGTGGCGCCGGTGGAGGACAGGTTGGCCGTGGCGCGGCGCACCGTTTCCGGGATGTCGTAGAGCTTAAGGTCGGCGAATACCTGGTTACCGCGCTTCGTCAGCCATTCAATCAGCTCGAAGTAGCCCCCGGCGCTGAACAGTTCGAGCCCGACCTTGTAGAAGCAGGCCGCGTCGCCCAGCTTCTCCACCAGGGCGCGCGCCTCCGCGGCCGTGGGCACGTCCAGCGCGACGATCAGCCGGTCCTTGCGCGCGATGCTCATTTCGTTTCCTCCACCAGTTTCTTTACCGCATACAGGTCGCTCAGCCTGACTTCCATGCGCTTGCCAACATCGGCCTGGTGCCCCGAGACCAGTTCGGCCAGCGTCTCGCTGCCAGCCCACTCGTCGAGGAGGAACAGGCGGTAGACGGAGGCCACCGTGAGCGAGCTGGCGTCGCGCGCCAGCACCCAGCCGTCGCCGGCCGCCTGCGCCACCCAACCCACTCTTTCCATGCAATCCAGCAGGCGCCTGGACTGCTGCGGGGTCATGTGCAGCTCCCGCGACAAGAGCCCAAGGGCGCGTACCTGGCCGGCGCGCTGGGCTTCGACCAGTTGCGACAGCAGCGCGAGCGCATCGTAGAAATGCTGGCCGGGCTCGCCGCCCCGCCGGTCCGCGCGCTGGTAACCGGGTATGAGTGCCGTCACCACCGCGCCCATGAGCACCGTCACCCAGGACAGGTACATCCAGATTAGAAACAGCGGTGCCGCGGCGAACGCGCCATAGACCGCAGTGTAGGTGGGAAAGCGCGCGACATAGATGCCGAAGCCGCGCTTCATCAGCTCGAACAGGATGCCCGCGATCAGGCCGCCGATAAGGGCATGCCGCAACCGCACGCGCCGGTTGGGAACCCATAAGTAGAGCAGGGTGAACGCGACGCTACTCAGCAGCACCGGCATCAGAAGCAGCACCGCCTCGCCGAGGATCGGTAGCCCCTTGGCGAGGCCGAGCGAAGTGGTTACCAGGTACGAGGTCATAGTGACGCTGATGCCCATCAGGATCGGCCCCAGGGTCAGCACTGCCCAGTACATCAGCAGGCGCTGCGACAGGGAACGTTCCCGACTGACGCGGAAAATCTGGTTCAAGGCGCGGTCGATGGTGAGCATCATCAGCAGCGTGGTGACCGCGAGGAAGACGATGCCCACGGCAGTGAGGCGCGCCGCCTTGGCAGCAAAGTCCGAAAGATACCGGGTGATGGCCTCGGCGATCTGGTCGGGCAGCACGTTGGCCGACAGCCAGTCATCCACACCGCTGGTGATGCTGCCGAACACCGGGAAAGCGGTCACCAGCGCAAGCGCTACCGTGACCAGCGGCACCAGCGACAGCAACGTGGTGTAGGTCAGGCTTCCGGCCACCTGCAGGCAATGGTCCTCCTCAAACCGGTGATAGGCCGCACGCAGGAAAGCGGACAGGTCACTGAGTTTGCGCGGCAGCGCATCGAGTTGGGACATCCCGTCACTATGATACCTTCCGGCGTCATGTTCGATGTCCTGGTCCTCTACTACAGCGTCGGCGGCTCGGTGCGCCGCATGGCGGAACTCGTCGCCGAAGGCATCGAGCGCATCCCCGGCGCACAGGCGCGGCTGCGCACGGTGGCCAAGGTGGCGGCGACGACACGGATCGCGGAACCAGAGGTCCCGCCGCAAGGCGCGCCGTATTGCGAACTCGCGGATCTCGAAGCCTGCGCCGGCCTGGCCCTTGGCAGTCCGACGCGCTTCGGCAACATCGCCGCGCCGATGAAGCATTTCATCGACGGCACTGGTGGGCTGTGGATGAAGGGCGCGCTCTCCGGCAAGCCGGCATGCGTGTTCACTGCTACCGGCAGCCTCCACGGCGGGCAGGAAAGTACGCTGCTATCCATGATGCTGCCCCTGCTCCACCACGGCATGCTGATCGTCGGCCTGCCCTACACCAACGCAGAACTGAACGCGACGCGGTCGGGAGGAACCCCCTATGGCGCCAGTCACTTCGCCGGCATGGCCGACGACCTCGCGGTCACCGACGCTGAGCGCGCGCTGTGCGTCGCGCAGGGCAAGCGGCTCGCGGAAATCGCACTGAAACTACGCTGATGGAACGGGTCCGGCACGCTTGCGGCTGCAACTGGGAACAGCACTACCCCGATAGCCGTGGTCAGTACTGACGCGCTGCGACATGTGGCATCCGCCGCGCTGGTCGGGCTGATCGCACTCTGTGTCGCCTGGGAGTTGTGGCTGGCACCGCTGCGGCCGGGCGGCTCCTGGCTGGTGCTGAAGGCGCTGCCGCTGCTGATACCGCTGTTCGGCGTACTGCACGGCCGGCGCTACACCTACCAGTGGGCTTCGATGTTCATCCTGGCATACTTCTGCGAAGGCGTGATGCGCGCCTGGGGCGACAAGGGGCTGTCGCAGCAGCTGGCAATGCTCGAAGTGGCGCTGAGCCTTACTTTCTTCGTCGCGGCGGTGGCGTATGCGCGACTGACGAGAGCAAGCGCTTCGCAGCCGAGTAGATAGGCACCTCCACCAGCTTTACGTCCACCTTTGCCCGCTCCAGCCCTGCTGCGCGCGCCTTCTCGAATGCGACAACGATGCGTCTCGCCTTCGCGGGCGCCGGCGCCACCAGGCTCTTCATGCGGTAGCCCATCTTCCGCGCCCACTTCGCGTCCGCCGCGACGCCTTTCGCGTCGCTGAACGTCCACGGCGCGTCGATCGCCTCGACCCCCGCAGCGCGGCAATCTACCAGGAAGCGCGCACGGACATAGGCCAGTTCCTCCCCGTCGCGGCTGCGGCCGGTGCCCAGGGCGAGCAGCGCGGCGGCAAGGATCCTCAAAGCTGGTGCTGCGGATTCAGCCTTTCGACCTTGCTGGCAAGCTTGTTGAGCGCGCTGATGTAAGCCTTGGCCGAGGCCACGATGATGTCGGTGTCCGCACCCACGCCGTTGACGATGCGTCCGCCCCGGGACAGGCGCACGGTCACCTCGCCCTGGCTCTCGGTGCCCTGCGTCACCGCGTTGACCGAGAACAGCAGCAGCTCGGCGCCGCTCTTCGCCACCGACTCGATTGCCTTGAAGGTGGCGTCCACCGGGCCGTCGCCCTTGCCTTCGGCCCTCACCTCGTTCCCGTTATGCTTCATGAGGATGGCGGCGTGCGGCTTGTCCGAGGTGCTGCTGCCCTGGCTCATGGACAACAGGCCCCATTCTTCCTCGCCGGTGGTGCCCGCCTCCTGCGCCACCAGCGCCTGCAGGTCCTCGTCGAAGATCTCGGCCTTCTTGTCGGCGAGGTCCTTGAAGCGCTGGAAGGCCTTGTTGTAGCCCTCCTCGTTCTCCAGCTCGATGCCCAGGTCCTTCAGGCGCTGTCGGAACGCGGTGCGGCCCGAGAGCTTGCCCAGCACGATCTTGTTGGTGCTCCAGCCCACGTCCTCGGCGGTCATGATCTCGTAGGTCTCGCGCGCCTTGAGCACGCCGTCCTGGTGGATGCCTGAGGCATGCGCGAAGGCGTTGGCTCCCACCACCGCCTTGTTGGGCTGCACCACGAAGCCGGTGATCTGCGAGACGAGCCGCGAGGCCGGCACGATCTGCGTGGTGTCGATACGGGTGTCCAGGCCGAAGAAGTCCTGGCGCGTGCGCAGCGCCATGACCACTTCCTCGAGCGAGGTGTTGCCGGCGCGCTCGCCCAGTCCGTTCACGGTGCACTCGAT
>SXGQ01160820.1_pt1 | contig 23943 bp, 25 predicted proteins | sample 3178371 | NCBI WGS metagenome assembly SXGQ01 (sample SAMN11356859, study PRJNA531348) | freshwater metagenome | isolation source: freshwater sample F1-20 | place: China: Fuxian Lake, Yuxi | collected 2017-12-25 | reverse complement strand
TGTTCGAGCACATGAAGAACTGGGCCGAGCTCATGCGCCGGATCGCCGGCTGGCTAAAGCCCGGCGGCAAGCTGTTCTTCCACGTCTTCACGCACAAGGACATCGCCTACCACTTCGCGGCCAAGGACGGCACGGACTGGATGTCGCGCCACTTCTTCACCGGCGGCATCATGCCCTCGAACTGCCTCGCCAGCCGCTTCCAGGACGACCTCAAACTGGAACAACAGTGGGAGGTCGAGGGCCGCCACTACGGGCAGACCTCGGAGCACTGGCTCCAGAACACCGACCGACACCGGGAGGAGATCCTGCGGATCTTCGCCCGCACCTACGGACCGGAGCGGGCCAAGGCCTGGCTGGCGAACTGGCGGGTCTTCTTCATGGCCTGCGCCGAGCTCTGGAACTACCGGGGCGGCGCCGAATGGATGGTCTGCCATTACCGCTTCGCCAAGCGCGCGGGTTAAGTCCGCGTTTGCCACCGACGGCGCACCGCGTTTGCTCGGCCCCATGGAGAGCTACGAAGAGAACGGCGTGCCGATGGAACGGTGGCGGGTCGGGGCCTCGACCTACGAGACCTGCCTGACGCGCGGGGCGCGCCTGCTGCGCTGGCGGCTCGATGTCCCGTCCGGCCGCCGCGAGATCCTCTTCTGGCCGGAAGGCGCGCCGCTGGACCTCGACAAGATCGGCCCCGTCCGCGGCGGCAACCCCATCCTCTTCCCCTTCATGGGGCGTAACTACGCCGACGGGGAGAAGTTCGCCTGGAAGGCGGCCGACGGGGTGAAGCGGCCCATGCCGCAGCACGGGTTCGCCCGCGACTCGGCCTTCGCGATCGTCGAGAGCGGCCCCCGGCACGCCGTGGTGCGCCTGCTCCAGGACGAGCGCGGCCGGCAATGCTACCCCTTCGCCTACGACTTCCGCATCCGCTTTGATTTCCTCGAACTGTTCCTGCGCATCACGTTCGAATTCGAAAACCGCGACGCGCAGCCGCTGCCATGGTGCGCGGGCCATCACTTCTACTTCACGTTACCGTGGCATCCTGGCCTGGGCCGGCGCGACTACGTGGTGAAGATTCCCTCCAAGAAGCAGTGGCGCCACGCCGCCGACGGCAAACTGGTACCGTTCGCGGAACTCAAAGGGCAGGCCGTGATCGCCTTCGATAACCCGCACCTCTCCGACTGCATCTTCACGAACCTCACGTCGGCCATGCTCGCCTTCGGCCCCAAGTCGGGCGAGGAGGACATCACCGTCAAGGTGGGCGAGGAGCCGATCCCGGGCGCCTGGGCCAGCGTCGTCACCTGGACGCCTGACCCCGAGGCGCCGTATTACTGCGTCGAGCCCTGGATGGGACCGCCCAACAGCCCCGAACATAAGAACGGGCTCCGTTTCGCGGAGCCCGGGCAGGTCGACACCTTCGTCACCGAGGTGTCCTTGATGTAAGCCTCGGCTTACTTGTTGCCGACGTTGTTGCCGAGCGGGAGCTTGCCGGTCGACTTCTTCGCGGGGGTCGTCGGCTTGGCCGGGGTGGTCGGCTTGGCCGGGGCGACGGGGGTCACCGGGGTCAGACCGGTGTCGATGGGGACGAGGGTGGCGGGGGCCACGGCGGCCGGACCATCGGTCACGGGGCTCGGACCCTTCTTCGGACCCATGCAACCGACGAAGGCGAAGGAAAGAGCGGAGAAGACGAACAGTTTGCGTGCCATGGCGGGGGGTGTTTGTATGCTGGCACTTTACCCGGCATGACGACCCGCACAAGCGCAGATTCCAAGCTCCTCCTGTTCGTCTGTACCGGTAATTTCTACCGCAGCCGTCATGCGGAGGCCCTCTTCAACTGGCATGCCGAGCGCCATGGACTGGCCGCCCGGGCCTTCTCGCGCGGCCTGCTCACCTCCCTGGTGGCGGATGAGCCGACCCTGCTTTCGCGGGACACCGAACGCCGGCTAGGCGAGCTGGGCATCCCCCTCCACCACACCGGCGCAGCCCCGACCCAGCTGCGCAAGGAGGACCTCGCCCGCGCCCACCGGACCATCGCGCTCAAGCGCGACGAGCATCACGCCATGATGCGCCAGTCGCACCCGGAATGGGCGGACCGGATCGAATATTGGACGGTCCACGATATCGACTTCCTGGAACCCGCGCACGCCCTGCCCCAGATCGAGGCACGGGTCCTCGAGCTGGTCAGGGAGTTCGGCGGATCGGCCTGATCAGGCGGCCGAACCGGCGTCGGCCCGGCGCAGGGTCTCGAGATGACCGGCGGCCTGGTTCAGCAGGGCGCGCAGCTCGACCATGGTCTCATGGGCGACCTCGGCCTTGTTGGTCGCGGCTTCCTTGAGGGCCTCGGCGCGGAGCGCCAGTTCCTTGGCGAGGTCATGCGCGGCGGCGATGGTCTTGGCCTTCAGCTCACGGGTGCGGGCGTCGAGGCGGTTGGCCAGGGAATCGATGTCCTTGCCGAGGGTGAGGCTCTTCTCCTTGAGCTCGGCGGCCATGATGCGGGAGTCGGGCACGCGGCGCAGGTCCTGGACGAGGCCGACCTTGGAGAGGGTCCAGATGATCCATTTGGTCGGGTCGAACTGCCAGGGCTTCACGCCGTTGCGGTAGTCGTGCTGGAACTCGTGGTGGTAGTTATGGTAGCCCTCGCCGAAGGTCAGGAGCGCGACGGCGCCGGAATCGCGGGCGCTGTGGTTGGTCGAGTAAGGCTGGCGACCGAACATGTGGCAGAGCGAGTTGATGCAGAAGGTGCCCTGCTGGACGACCACGGTGCGGAGGAGGCCGGCGATGAGGAAGCAGGCCAGGGCGGTCATGCCGGGATTGGCGAAGCCGCGGGCGGTGGCGTAGGCCCAGCCGAGGGCGGCCGGGGTCACGAAGCCCACGAAGAAGCCGATCCACTGGACGTACTTGTGCTGCCACATGACGAGGGGGTCGGCCTCGAGGTCCTTGACGTTGGTGACGGGCGGCTTCGGCTTGAGGCGGAAGAGGAGCCAGCCGATGTGGGCGTAGAAGAAGCCCTTGGAGATGTCGTACGGATCCTCGTCCTCGTCCACGTGCTTGTGGTGGATGCGGTGGTCGGCCGACCAATCGAGGGCGGAGTTCTCGAAGGAGGCGGCGCCGAAGAGGAGCACGAAGAGCTTGACCGGCCACTTGGCCTTGAAGGACAGGTGGGAGAACAGGCGATGGTAGCCGAGGGTGATGCCGAAACCGGTGGCGTAGTAGTAGAAGATGAACAGGGCCCAGACGAACCCCCAGCCCTCGACGTTGTCGAACTGGGTCCAGAGGAACCAGGGCACGACGGTCAGGGAAAGCAGCGCCGTTCCGATGAGGAACGACGAGGTCACCCATTCGATGCGGTAGATCGGGAAGTTTTTGAACTTCATGAAAATCCAAGTTGGCACCCAAGCCCGTTTTGGCGAGTCGAAACGACGAATGTCGGGACGGCTATCCGCGCGGATTAACCGCCTTAATACCCCGTTTTTCGAAGACCAAAACGGCGTAATCCGCCTGAATCAGCCCGTGCTCCGGAACTTTCAATCCGCGGAACGACGACGACCGAGCGCGTTCTTCACCGCGATGACGCGGACCGGCTCGCGCGTCTTCACCCAGACGTCGCGCTCCTTGAGGAGCTTGGAGGGCAGGCTCTGGCAGGCGTCGCCAAACGAGGTCACCGGCACGCGCTTCCCTTTGGGGGAACCGTTGAAGGTCGAGGCCACGTCGAGGATCTTGTCCGAGACATCGCGGGGGTCGCCGTCCTCCGGGTACTGGACGACCCAGCCGGTGAGGTCCTTGGGCAGACCGCCCTCCGGCTCGCTCACCAGGACCAGGAACTCCTTCTTCTGGGGCTTCTCGCGCTCGACCGCATCCTCGGCGGCCGCCTCGCGGATCTGGTTGAGGATCGCGGCGGCGACGCGGACGTCCACGCCGTTCTCCTTGAGCAAGCGTTGCACCAGTTCGATATCGACCTTGGCCATAGGCCCCCAAGAGAGGCCAACCCCGCCCCCGAGGGAAGCCGGAGTTATTCGCAGCAAGACTGGAGGTCGATAGGGCTAGGGCTCGGGCCAGGGCCGGGGGAAACAAACTAGCCCTAGCCCTGACCCCGGCCCTAGCCCTAACTTGCTTCGCCTTCCCCTTTCCCCCTTAACCGACCTGTGCCGGAGCATACCAAAGTCATGGGAAAGGAATGGGCGGACGCCCGCCGGCAGGCCAACGTGGAGCGGCTAGGGGCGACCTTGGCCGCGGCCTTGGCCGGCCGGACCAGCCTCACCTTCGAGCTGGGCTGCGGACATGGCCATTGGCTGGCCGCGTACGCCGCCGCCCACCCGGACGAGTTCTGCGTAGGCATCGACCTCATCACGCACCGCGTCGAGCGCTCCGTGCGCAAGCAGACGCTGGGCAAGCTCGACAACGTCCTCTTCCTCAAGGCCGAGGCGACGGAATTCCTGGATGCGCTGCCGGCCACGGTGGCCCTGCGGAAGATCTTCATCCTCTACCCGGACCCGTGGCCGAAGAAGAAGCACCACAAGAACCGCTTCATCAACGCGGAGAACCTGGCGCGCCTCGCCGCCCACGCCGGCCCGGGCGCGCGCCTGCACTTCCGGACCGACGATGCGGACTACCATGCTTGGACGCGCGACCACCTCGCGGCGCACCCGGCGTGGCGGCTCGCGGCCGACGTGCCCTGGCCCTTCGAGCGCACCACGTTCTTCGAGGAACGGATGAAGGATAAACGCGACCTCGTCGCGGACCGTGCGTAAGCGGCGTCGCTCAATTGTGACCGGTTAAGTGCCTGATTCGTAGCAAGTAAAGGGACGCCATCCTTTCCCTTGCAAGGACCGGCGTCAGACCTAGTCATAAACGCCGTGAAGCCTTTCCGTCATACCCGGGTCACTTTCACCATCGGGCCCGCGACCGAGTCCGAAGCCCAACTGGAGGCGATCATCAAGGCGGGGGCCAACGTCGTCCGCCTCAACATGGCCCACGCCGACCACGCGTGGGTGCGGACCATCGTCACGCGCGTCCGCGACGTCAGCCGTCGGCTGAAGAAGGAGCTCGCCGTGATGATGGACATCAAGGGCCCCGAGATTCGTACCGGCGCCCGCAAGGATCCCGCCCAGCTCAGCGTCGACCAGATCGTCGATGTCGCCGGTTCCGACACCGCCCCGGCCGACGGAGACATCCTCGTCATCCCTACCAACTACCCGAAGATGATCACCGCCGTCCCCGTGGGCGGCGTGGTCCTCGTCGATAACGGGCTCATCCAGCTACGCGTGCTGGAGCAACGACCCGACCGCCTGCGCTGCAAGGTCGAGCAACCCGGCCCGCTCGGCAGCCGGCGCCACATCAACCTCCCCGGCGTGAAGGTGGATCTCCCCGCCCTCACCGACAAGGACCGCGCCGACGTCGCCGTGGGCTGCGAGGTGGGGGTGGATTACTACGCGCTCTCGTTCGTGCGCGAGGCGGCCGACGTGCACGCGCTGCGCGGCCTGCTCGCCCAGCATGATTCGAAGGCGCACATCATCTCCAAGATCGAGGACCAGTCGGCGATCGCCCACCTCGGCGACATCCTCGAGGCGACCGACGCCCTGATGGTCGCCCGCGGCGACCTCGGCATCGAGATCCCCTACGAGACCCTGCCGCTCGTCCAGCGCCAGGCCGTCGCGATGGCCATCGCCCGCCGCAAGCCGGTCATCGTGGCCACGCACATGCTGGAGTCGAGGATCCACGCGCCCGTCCCGACCCGCGCCGAGGTGACCGACGTCTCCAACGCGGTGCTCGAGATGGCCGACTCGGTCATGCTCTCCGGCGAGACGACCACCGGCAAGCACCCGATCCGCTGCGTCGAGGTGATGACCCGCATCGCCACCACCACGGAGCAGGAACTGCCGCGCGTCCTCTCGCTCGAGCAGGCCCACGAGAGCGCCAAGATCAAGCTCCTGCGGGCCGCCGCCGGCCTCGCCCAGGACCTCGGCAACACCGGCATCATCGCCTTCACCCGCAACGGCGACGTCCCGCGCTCGCTGTCCTCGCTCCGCGCGGTCGGCTGCCCGATCTACGCCTTCATGGAGGAGACGCACGTCCACCGGAAGATGAGTCTCCTCTGGGGCGTCGAATCCTTCCAGATGAAGTTCGAGCCCAAGGCCGAGGACAACATCACCCTGGCGCTCGCGCGACTGCGCGACGAGGGCCACGCCGAGCCCGGCCAGACGCTCGTCATCGTGACGAACGTCATCCTCGGCCCGACCGTCATCGACTCCGTCCAGCTCCGCGCGGTACCGGCGCGTTGAAGACGCAGGCGCGCAGGTAGGGACCAGCGTCCCCGCTGGTCCGCGGCCGACCGAGGACGGTCAGCCCTACCTAGGAGACGGAGTTCAGAGTACGGAGTGCTGCATCGAGTGCTGAATCGATGGCTGAGTCGATGTCGGCTGACATCTGCCGTTGCATTGGAGGCTAATCATCACCTGTACACTCTGCACTCGATTCAGCACTCCGTACTCGATTCAGCACTCCTGTCCTGCCCCTACCTCGAGAAATAAAGGCGCGCCAAGGCCTGCGTGCCGCAGTCGCCGTCACCGGCGGCCTGGACGTCGGCGTAGAGTTTCGCGGCGAGCTCGAGACCAGGCAGCGAGAGCTTCAGTTCGCGGCAGACCTCCAGGGACAGGCCGATGTCCTTGACGAAATGCTTCACGTAGAAGCCCGGCGCGAAGTCGCCCTTGAGGACGCGGGGCGCGAGGTTGAGCAGGGCCCAGCTGGAGGCACCCCCGCCGGAGAGCGCTTTCAGCACGGCCTCGAGGTCGAGCTGGTTGGCGCGCGCGAAAGCGAGGGCCTCCGCCATCGCGACCATGCCCGAGGCGATCGCGATCTGGTTGGCGAGCTTGCAAAGCTGCCCGGCGCCGGGGCCACCCTGCAAGGAGATCGTCTTGCCCATGGCCTCGAAGAGCGGGCGGGCCTGCTCGAACGCCGCGGCCTCCCCGCCGACCATGATGGTCATGGTGCCTTCGCGCGCGCCGCGGTCGCCGCCGGACACCGGGGCATCCAAGGACAGGCAACCCTTCGCGGTCGCCGCCGCGGCCAGCTGCCGGGCCAAGGCCGGGCTCGAGGTAGTCATATCGATGATCAGGCAACCCGGGCGCGCGGCGGTGAGGAAGCCCTGCCAGACCTCCGCCACATCGTTCGGGTAGCCCACCATCGAGATCGCGGCGTCGGCCCCGCGGACGGCCGCGGCCGGCGAGTCCGCCCAAGTCGCGCCCAGCGCGAACAAATCCTCGGCCTTCGCCTTGGTGCGGGTGTAGACCGTGACCGCATGGCCGGCTTTGAGCAGGTTGATCACCATGCTCTTGCCCATCACTCCCGTGCCGACGAATGCGATCATCATGCGGGCAGTGAAAAGCGCGGGGGACACGCTGGCAAGCGGGCACGTGGGCGTACCCGTCACCGGCAAGGGCAGCACCGAGGCAACAAGAGCAATGGCATCAAGAGCAATAGGGACAGGGTCAGGGAAGGGTCAGGTAAACAATCAAGTCGGCAAGATGCCGCTTCGAGATCCTTCCCCTGTCCCTGACCCTGACCCTTTCCCTGCTGCATCCACCCGGCCCAAGCCCTAGCCCTCACCCAGCCCTTCCGCATCCCCCTCTTGCCCTCCCCTCCGAAATCCCTGAACCTTCCGTCATGGCCTCCGCCCCTCTCACCGTCAGCGAGCTGGCGGACCTGATCAAAGGCACGGTGAACCGGCTCGGGACTTTCGAGGTGGTCGGCGAGATCACAGGCTACAAGCTGGCCGCCTCCGGCCACCACTACTTCTCCCTCAAGGATGGCGGGGCGACGATCGCCTCCGTGCTGCTAAGCTACCAGGCACGCTGGGTGCGATGCGAGCTGCGCGACGGGGCCAAGGTGGTCGTCAAGGCGAAGGCCGACTTCTACGCACCGATGGGCCGGTTCTCGCTGATGGTGGAGGCGGTCAAGGCCGCCGGCGAGGGCGACCTGTTCCAGAAGTTCAAGGAGCTCCAGGAACGACTGAAGGCGGAGGGACTCTTCGACGATGCGCTGAAACGTCCCCTGCCCGACTTCCCCAAGATCGTCGCGTTCGTGACGTCCGAGAGCGGGGCCGTCTGGCATGATTTCACCGAGATTCTCCGGACGCGCGGTTGGAGCGGCACGGCCTGGCTGGTGCCCGCGCGCGTGCAGGGCGAGACCTGCCCGGGGTCGGTGATCAACGGCCTGAAACAAGCCAACGCCATCCCCGGGATCGACCTGATCGTGGTCGGACGCGGCGGCGGCTCGATGGAGGATCTCTGGGGCTTTAACGATGAGGCGTTGGTCCGCGCCGTGCGCGCGAGCCGCACGCCGGTCATCTCGGCCGTGGGGCATCAGACCGACTTCACCCTGTGCGACTTCGCGGCGGACCGCCGCGCGGAGACGCCGACAGCCGCGGCGGAACTGATCGCCTCGGGCCAGACGAAGCTGCGCGACCGCCTCCGCCTGCTCGGCGCGGAACTCGCCCGCCACTCGCCCAAGGCGCGCCTGCAGTCGCTCTATCAGGACCTCGACCTCCTGCGCGAGCGCCTCGACGGGGCCGCCGAGGAGATCGTCGCGGACCACCGGCACCGGCTCTCCGTGCTCGGCGGTGAACTGCACAGGCTTTCCCCCAAGGCCCGGATGTGCGTGGCGCGGGAGAAAATCGACCAACTCGGCAAGCGCCTCACCTCGGCGGGCTTCGAGTCCGTGCTGGCCCGCGGTTACAGCATCGTGCGCGATGCCGATGGCGCCGTGATCAGCACCCGCGCAGGCGTGACCCCGGGCCGGAAACTCCGCCTGAAGTTCGGCGACGGCGAGGCCGCCGCCACGGGCGGGTAAGGAGAGACCATGAAAACAAAAGGACAGCACGTGGTGCTGTCCCTGCCTCGAGCCCTACCCCGGGCCCTAGCCCCTGATCGGCCGGAAGGCCGATCAGTAAGCCTTCGCCATCACGACACGGCGGGCGCTGGGCTCGCCGGTGACGACGCACTTGCCGGGCTCGTCCTGGGCGTCGAGCGGGATGCAGCGGATGGTGACCTTGAGCTCCTCCTTGAGGCGCTTCTCGACGGCCTTGCTGCCGTTCCAGTGGCACAGGGCGAAGCCGCCATGAATCTCGGGACGCTCGGGGTTCTGCGGCGTGAAGTAGGCCTTGAGCTCCTCCCAGGTGTCGATCGTGCGGGTGTGCGCGGCGCGGTGGGCCTTGGCGCGGGCCAGGAGGTTGTCCTGGATGGCCTGCAGACGGTCGACGATGGTGGCGACGAACTCGGCGCGCGGGACGCCGGCCTTCTCGCCGGTGTCGCGACGGGCGACGAAGACCGCGCCGGCGGCGAAGTCGCGCGGGCCGACCTCGACGCGCAGCGGGACGCCCTTCTTGATCCAGCCCCAGGCCTTGTCGCCGCCGCGGATGTCGCGGTTGTCGACGGTCACGACGATCTTGCGGTCGTGGAAGCGCTGGGTGGCGAGCTCCTTCTGGAGCGACTGGCAATAGGCGAGGATGTCGGCCTTGGTGGCGTCGTCCTTGTAGATCGGGCAGATGACGACATGCTGCGGGGCGAGGCGCGGCGGGGCGACGAACCCGTCGTCGTCGGAATGCGTCATGATCATGCCGCCGATGAGGCGGGTGGAGACGCCCCACGAGGTGGTGTGCGCGTACTGCTGGGTGCCTTTCTCATCCTGGAACTGGATGCCGCAGGACTTGGCGAAGTTCTGGCCAAGGTAGTGCGAGGTGCCGGCCTGGAGGGCCTTGCGGTCCTGCATCATCGACTCGATGCAGAGCGTGTCGACGGCGCCGGGGAAACGCTCGCCTTCGGTCTTGCGACCCTTGATGACCGGCATCGCCATGTAGTTCTCGGCGAAGTCGGCGTAGACCTCGAGCATCTTGTTGGTCTCCTCGATCGCCTCGGCCTCGGTGGCGTGGACGGTGTGGCCTTCCTGCCAGAGGAACTCGGCGGTGCGCAGGAAGAGGCGGGTGCGCATCTCCCAGCGGACGACGTTGGCCCACTGGTTGATGAGGATCGGCAGGTCGCGGTAGGACTGCACCCACTTGGCGTAGGTCTCGCCGATGATGGTCTCGGAGGTCGGGCGGACGATGAGGGGCTCCTCGAGCTCGCCCGCGGGGACGAGCTTGCCGTCGGGACCGGCCTCGAGGCGCGAGTGGGTGACGACCGCGCACTCCTTGGCGAAGCCGTCGACGTGGGCGGCCTCCTTCTGGATGTAGCTGACGGGGATGAAGAGCGGGAAGTAGGCGTTCACGTGGCCCGTCTCCTTGAACATCGCGTCGAGGTCGCGCTGGATGTTCTCCCAGAGCGCGTAGCCCCACGGCTTGATCACCATGCAACCGCGGACCGCGCTGTTCTCGGCCAGGTCGGCATGGCGGATCACCTGGAGGTACCACTCCGGGTAATCCTCGGCGCGGGTCGGCGTGATGGCGGTCTTGGGCTTGGCGGCGGACGGCTGGGACATGCGGTCAGTAAAGAGGGAAGGAAGCAGGAAGGGCAAGGAAACGAAAGGGGCACGCTGGCATGCGGGCACGTGGGCAAGGGGCGCACCGGTCGCCTCTAGAAGTGGTCTGGGCGGCAAGCTTCACAGGGCCTGGGCTGGGGCTAGGACGAAAACAAGGGAGGTCAAAGGCACGCTCGGCTGATGCGCATGCGCAGACGAACACTCCTATCCCCGGCCCTGGCCCTATCCCTAGCCCTGGTTCAGTTGGTTTTCCGCGCCTGCCAGAATCGCGGGCGGCCGCTCATGTCGGGTCGGCCGGCGGATTCCGCATACCCGACCTGGGCGGACAACGTCGCCAAGGCGGCGTGCTGGTCGATGCCGGTCTCGAGGAGCACCCAGCCGCCGGCGCGCAGGAAGCGCGGGGCGTCGGTCAGGATGCGGCGCAGGTCGGCCAGCCCCTCGTCGGGCGCGATGAGGGCGGACTTCGGGTCGAACTCGCGCACCTCGGGCTCGGCGGCGGCCACCTCGGCCTCGGTCAGGTAAGGCGGGTTCGCGACGATCAGGTCGTAGGCGTCGGTGACCGCGGCGAACCAGTCGGACTCCGCGAACGCGACGCGTTCGGCGAGGCCGCACTGCGCGGCGTTCTCCCGGGCGAGCGCCAAGGCGTCGGGCGAGCGGTCGACGGCCTCGACCTTCCAGGCCGGACGTTCGGCGGCGAGGGCCAGCGCGATCGCGCCCGAGCCTGTGCCGAGGTCGAGCACGCGCACCGCCTGCTCGGCCGGGAACAAGGCCAACGCGAGGTCGATCAATTCCTCCGTCTCGGGCCGCGGGACGAGCGCGCGCTTGTCCGACTTCAGGACGAGGTCGCGGAACCCCACCTGGCCGACGATGTGCTGGAGGGGCTCGCGATTGCCGCGGCGCACCACGAAGCCACGCAGGCGATCGGCCTCGGCCTCGGTCAGCAGACGTTCGAACTGCAGGTAGAGGTCGAGCCGCTTGAGCCCGAGCGCGGCGGCGAACAGATGCTCCGCCTCGACGCGCGGCTTCTCGATGCCCTTGCGGCCCAGGAAGTCGGTCGACTTCTTCAACGTCTCGAGGAGGTTCTGCATCAGCGGGCGGCGGCGCGGGTCAGGCGGTCGTTATAGGCGGCCCCGACCCCGGCAGGGTCGGCCAGTTCAACATGGATGGTTTCGTAACCGCGTCCGTCCAGCCGGCGCAGCAGGTCGAACAGGTGATGCGCGGCCTCCGCGACCGCGCCCGATTCCGAGAGCAGGAAGACATCGGCGTTCGCGGGCGGCGACGCGCGCCGGCCAAGGAAGACCACGGCGGAACGGAGGTTCGCGACCACCGGCAACGAACCACCCGGGAAGAGGGCGACTTTCGTCGCCGGGCTGTAATGCCGGTCGAGCATGCCCGGCGCGTCCTGCGGGGCGTGCTGGCTCGCGGCGCGCGTGACGACCTCGACCTCGCCGAGCAAGCCGCGGAGCGTCTCGACCGGGATCGGGCCGGGACGGAGCAGGCGGGCGCGTCCCGGGACGGAGAGGTCCAGGATCGTCGATTCGACGCCATGCTCGCAGGCGCCGCCATCGACGACCCAAGGGCAGCGCGCGCCGAGCGACGCGACGACGTGCGCGGCCCGGGTGGGACTGACATAACCGAAGGGGTTGGCGCTCGGCGCGGCGAGCGGCCGGCCAGCGAGCCGGAGCACCTCGCGGAAGACCGGGTGGGCGGGCAGGCGGACCGCCACCGTGTCCTTGCCGGCGGTGACGAGGTCGGGCACGCACGCCTTGCGACGCAGGACGACCGTGAGCGGGCCGGGCCAGAGCGCGGCGAGCTTAGCCAGCCGTGCATCGGGCTCGGCCACCTGCGCGAGGCCGGCGAGGTCGGGCACGTGCACGATGAGCGGGTCCAGCAACGGGCGACCCTTGATCGCGAAGACCTGGGCGACCGCCGTCGGGTTCGACGCGTCGGCGGCCAGGCCGTAGACCGTCTCGGTCGGCAGCGCCACGCACTGGCCGGCGCGCAGCAGCTCCGCCGCGCGCGCGAGGTCGGTCGGCGAGGTCGTGAGCGGGCTGGGAACGGGCGAGTCCAAGGACAGGAAGCGGATAGGCGGAGACGGCGGGATTGTCCCGCCCGTTTTACCCCGAGGTCCGGACGGGGGCAACCTCCCATCCCGGGCAACAAAAAGGCCGCCTGGTCAGGCGGCCTCGTCAGGTCGGTGGATGACCGTTTACTTCATCGTGATCATATTGCGGGCGCGCTTCACGGCCTTGGCAATATGACGCTGCTGGCGGGCGGTGAGGCCGGTCAGCTTGCGGGGCAGGATCTTGCCCGTCTCGGTGACGTAGCGCGTCAAGGCCTCGGGTTCGGTGAAATCGAAGTCGAGGGGATTGCGGGAGCGCTTGAGCTTACCTTCGGTGGTCATGGGAGGTTTGGAAGTAAGGGACGGAAGGCCGAGGGCAAGGAGAAATAGGTACAGGAAAGACCAAGGGCTGGGGATAGGGCTAGGGCCAGGGCTAGGAATAAGTGATATTTAGCCATTATAAGCAAAGAAACGGCCCCTGACCCTATACCTGCCCCTTTCCCAGCCCTAGCCCGAGCCCTAGCCCTGGCCCTTTTGTGGCCCAAGCCCTCCTTACCCCCTCTTCAACCCGATCAGGAACTCCTTAGTCCCCTCCCCTCCTTCGATGGGGGATGGGATGACGCCGAGGACGGTGGCCCCGGGCAGGCCGGCGCCGGTGACGGTCAAGGCCTCGACCACGCGCGCATGGATCGCAGGGTCCTTGATGATCCCGCGGCCTTTGTCGGCCTCGGCCTTGGTGGCCTCGAACTGCGGCTTGATGAGCGCGACGAGGTGGCCGCCCTGCCCTACCCGCTGCCAGGCGACCGGCAGGATGAGGTTCAGAGAAATGAACGAGAGGTCCATGACGACGATGCCGTAGTCGGCATGGGGGAGTTCGACGGCGTTGAGTTCGCGGGCGTTGAACTTCTCGAAGTTGCGGACGCGGGGATCCGCGCGGAGCTTCGCGTGCAGCTGGGCGGTCCCGACGTCGACGCAGGTCATGTCGGCGACGCCGCGTTGCAGGAGGCAGTCGGTGAAACCGCCGGTCGAGGCGCCGACGTCGAGGCCGTGGAGACCGGCGACCGGGATGGCGAAATGGTCGAGCGCCGCGGTCAGCTTCTCGCCGCCGCGGGAAACGAAGCGGGGCGGTTGCTCGACGATGAGGACGGCATCCTCGGGGAAGGATTGCGAAGCCTTCTGGACCACGCTGTCCGGGCCGGAGCGGACCTTGCCCCCGAGAATCAGGGCCTGGGCCATCGACCGGGAGGGCGCGAGGCCGAGCTTCACGAGCAGCTCGTCGGCGCGGATTCTGCCGGGCTTGGCGGCCATGGCCTCAGTCGAGGAAGCCCGTCAGCGGCGAAGTCGGCTGCGCGGTGACGGAACCGGCGCCCAGGCCGGCCTCGCGGGCGGCGCGACCGGCTTCGACGGCGAGACGGAACGCGCGGGCCATCGCGAGCGGATCGCCGGAGGAGGCGATGGCGGTGTTCACGAGCACGGCGTCGGCACCCAGCTCCAGGGCCTCGGCGGCGTGCGACGGCGCGCCGATCCCGGCGTCGACGATCACGGGCACGCGGGCCTGCTCGATGATGATGCGGAGGAAATCGCGCGACAGCAGGCCGCGGTTGGAACCGATGGGCGCGCCCAGCGGCATGACCGCGGCGGCGCCGACCTCCTCGAGACGCTTGGCCAGCACGGGATCGGCATGGATATACGGCAGGACGGTGAAGCCCTTCTTCACCAGCTCGCGGCAAGCCTCGAGGGTCTCCACCGGATCGGGCATCAGATACTTCGGGTCCGGATGGATCTCGAGCTTGAGCCAGGAAGTCTGCAGCGCCTCGCGGGCGAGCTCGGCGGCGAAGATCGCCTCCTTGGCCGTGCGGACCCCGGAGGTGTTCGGCAGGATCAGGTGCTTGGAGCGGTCGAGCGCGGACAGGATACCGTCGTCGGCCGCGTCGAAGCGCACGCGCTTGATCGCCATCGTGACGACCTCGGCGCCGGAGGCGTCGAGCACGGCGCGCAGCTGGGCCGCGGAGGCGTACTTGCCCGTGCCCGTGAGGAGGCGCGAGGCGAAGGTGCGGTCGGCGATGCGGAGCGAGGCCATCGGAAGGCACACAATCCCAGACCCGGCGGGCTTGTCCAGCCCACGCGCACGAAACTAGTCGCCGACCGCCGCGACGAGGGCGCGGGCCGCGGCCTCCGGGTCGGTCGCGAGGGCGATGGCCCCGCTGACCGCGATGCCGTGGGCGCCGAGGGCCCGCAGGCCGGGGAAATCCGCCGCCGTCACGCCGCCGATGGCGAAGGCCGGCCGCGGGGCGGCTCCGGCGATCAAAGCCGCGAGGGAATCCGCCGAATGCACCGGGGCGAGTTTCGCCTTGCTCGTCGTCGGGCGGAACGGACCGACGCCCACGTAGTCGACGCGGGTCGCGCCGAGGCGGGCGAGGTGCGCGGGGAAATTCAAGGTGGCGCCGACGATCGCCGCGTCGCCCAGTTCGCGGCGCGCCTCGGCGGGCGTCGCATCCTCGGGGCCGAGGTGGACGCCGTCGGCGCCGGCGAGCCGGGCCACGCGAGGGGAATCGTTGATGACGCAGATGGCGCCGTGCTCGCGGCAAAGGGCGACGACCGCGCGGGCGAGCGCGACCCACTCGTCCTCGGCCCGGCCCTTGACGCGGACCTGGATCCAGCGCACGCCGGCGCGCAGGGCGGCTCTGGCCTGCTCCGGATGCGAGAGCGGCGAGGCGTCCAGCGTCAGGAACTGCAGGCGCGGCGTCACGGCGCAGGGCTCAGTACCGGCGGAGGAGCGGGCGCGGGGTCTTGGACCAGGCGCGTTCGATCTCGAGGAAGGCCTTCACCGGGTTCTCCGCGCCCCAGACTTCGCCGAGGAACGCGATCCCGTCGAAACCGAGTTCGCGGGCCTGCGGCGCGGTCTGCGCGGTGACGCCGCCAAGGGCGTAGACCGGACATCCACCCTGCGCGCGCCAATGGCTGCGGATCGCGGCGAGCTCGAGCACGGTGCGCTGCGGCTGGTAGCCGGATTTGGAGACGGAGGGGAACAGCGGGCTCAGCAACGCGTACGAACAGGGACCGGCGGTCTGCTGGAGCTCGTCGTAGGAATGGCAGGAACAGCTGAGGGCGAGCTCCTTGGGCCAGGCGCGGTGGCGACGCTCACCGGCGCGCAGGTGCACGCCGCCGAGGGGCCGGGCGAGCGCGAGCTCGGGGCGGCCGTGCAGGACGATCCGCGACCAGTAAGCCTTGGGCAGCGCGTCGATGAACTCGAGGTGCTGGGCGTCGGTCCAATCGTACTCACGGAGATGGAAGCGCGCGAGGCCGGCGTCGAGCAGCGCCCGCGTCGTCTTGAGCATGGCCCGTCCTTCGACATACTTGCCGTTGGGGCTGATGAGCACGAGGTTGGCCGGGGCGGGAGCCTCGGGTTTCGACGCGAAGAGTTCCTTGACGAAGCGGAGCATAGGTTCAGCCGCCCTGGGCGGCGCGGATGACGAGGACCTGGGCGCCCTCGGAAAGCGGTTGTTCGGACCAGCGCGAGCGCGGGACGACCTGGCCGTCGACGGCGGCGGCGACGGCGGGCTCCTGCGCGACACCCAGCTCCTGGAGGAGGGCGGCGAGGTGGGCGGCGGCGGTTTCCCGGGGCTCGTCGTTGACGTGGACGCGCATGCGTGGAGACAACGTGCCCCCGCCCGGGGCGGGTGGCAAGCGGAGGTTTGGGGTTGCGGGCGAACAGGGGAGGCTTTCCCTCGGTGGCATGAGCCCCCTCCGCCTCCTCTGCCTCTGCGTCCTCGCCGCGACGGCCTGCACCGGCCAGACCGCGGCCGACAAGCCCGCCGCCCAGCCGGCCCCCTCTCCCATGAAAGAAACCACCGAAGCCGCGCCCAACGTCATCATCCACACGAACTACGGCGACATGACCGTCGAGTTCTGGCCCGACGTGGCCCCCAAGACCGTCGCCAACTTCCTGAAGCTCTCCCGCGAGGGCTATTACACCGGCACGGCCTTCCCCCGCATCATCAAGGGCTTCATGATCCAGGGCGGCTGCCCGAACTCCAAGGTCGGCGCCCGCGGCGTCGCCGGTACCGGCGGCCCCGGCTACCAGATCAAGGCCGAGTTCAATAATCGCGCCCACGTCCGCGGCGTGCTCTCCATGGCCCGCTCGTCCGACCCGGACAGCGCCGGCAGCCAGTTCTTCATCTGCCACGGCAACGCCGACTTCCTGAACAACAAGTACACCGCCTTCGGCAAGCTGGTCTCCGGCCAGGACGTGCTCGACAAGATCGCGGCCATCCCGTGCGTCGGCCAGGAGCGCTCCACCCCGACCGAGCGCGTCGAGATCAAGTCCGTCGAGATCGTGGGCGAAGCCCCGGCGAAGGACGCGAAGGCCAAGTAAGCCGACCGAACGGCCCAAAAGAAAGCCGCCCCGATCGGGGCGGCTTTTTCATGCCCGGAAAGCGCGGGCGTTCAGGGCGTCAGCAGGCCGCGGTCCTTCATCCAGGCGACGAGGACGTTGGTCCACTCCTTCGCGGCGAGGCAGCGGTCGGAGGCGCCCCAACCATGGCCGCCCTTGGACCAGACATGGACCTCGGCGCTGCCCCCGAGCGACTTGAGCTTGGCGGCGAGGGCCATCGAGCCTTCGGCCGGGTAAGGGTCGTCGGCGCTGTGCGCGAAGAACGCCGGCACCGGCTTGGGGCCCTTCGGCGGGACGACGCCGTCGGGGCCTTCGCGCAGCACGCTGTCGGGCTTGTCCTTCTCGAAGAGGTAGGCCGGGTAGACCATCACGGCGAAATCCGGGCGCGGCGCATCGGCGGCGGCGGGCGAGTAGGCCACGCGGGCCGCGAGGTTGCCGCCGGCGGAGAAACCAAGGATGCCGATCTTCTTCGGGTCGGCGTTCCACTCGGCCGCGCGGGCACGGACGAGCCGCAGGGTCTCGCGGGCGTCCAGCACCGGGACGACCCAGGGCTGGTCGTTGCTGCGGCGGGGGACGCGGTAACGGAGCACCGCGGCGCCGACACCGGCGGCGTTGAGACGGCGCGCGACCTCGGCGCCTTCATGCTCCTCGGCGAGGATGCCGTAACCACCGCCGGGGCAGACGATGATGAGCGGGGCGTTCGGCTTGGCCGCGGGCCAGACGATGAACTCGGGGATCATCACATCGGTGCGGTGGCCGTTCTTGTTGAGGATGCCCTTCGGATCCTGGCCGGGCTTGGGCGTGAGCGTCTCCGCGGGCGGGGCGTCCTTCCAGACGGGCAGCGGCGACAACGGTTCGGCCAGCAGGAGGACCGGCAGGGACAGGCAGGCGAGGAGCGTGGTTTTCATTCGTGGCGAAGGGCTTCGATGGGATCGAGTCGGGCGGCGCGCAGCGCGGGGTAGACGCCGGCGATGAGACCGATCACGACGGAGAAGGCGAGGCCCTGGGCCATGATCGCCCAGTCCAAGGTCGCGACCGCGCCGGTCGGGAGGGCTTGCGTGAGGATATAGTTCATCACCCCGACGATACCGGTGGAGACCAGCAGGCCGAGGAAGCCGCCCACGACCGAGACGACCGCGGCCTCGGCCAGGAACTGCAGGAACAGGTCGGAACCGCGCGCGCCGACGGCCTTGCGCACCCCGATCTCCCGGATGCGCTCGTTGATGGACGCGAGCATCACGTTCATGATGCCGATCCCGCCGACGAAGAGCGAGATCCCCGCGACCCCGCCGAGGGAGAGCTTGAAGGCGACCTCCGTCTTGCGGAAGTCCTCCAGCGTCTGCTCGTTCGTGGTGATGGAGAAATCGCGCAGCCCCTTATGCGCGGCCAGCAGGGTGCGCTCGGTCTGCTCGACGGCGTCGCGGAGCTGGTCCGGGTCGGCGATGCGCAGACCCAGCCCGCTCAGGCGGTCGTTGCCGTTGAACTTGGTCAGGGCGGTGCTCACCGGGATGAAGACGCCGCTGTTGCGCCAGCGCCAGGACCCGCCCGAACCGCGCGAGCTGGCGGAGCGGATCTGCATGCCCGAGCCCTCGATGTTGTTCAGGATGCCGATGACCGTGAAGCGCCGGCCGCGGACCTTGACCACCTGGCCGACGGGGTCGACGTTGGCGGGGAACAGGTCCGGCACCACGGCGGAACCGAGGACGATCACGTCGTTGAGGTTGAGCACGTCGAGGTCGCTGATGAAGCGACCCTGGCCGGGGTCGACCCAGCGCTTGGCCACCGGCAGGTAATCCGCCGTCACGCCGTTGACGTAGGTGCTGGTCTCGCGGCCGTCGAAGGCGAGCTTCTCGAAGCCCACGCGGGCCTCGGGGGAGATGTTGCGCACGAGGGGGACGGTCCGCCGGAGGCGGTCGACGTCGCGCATCGTGATGCCCTCGGAAAGCTCGGCGAGGTGCTCCTGCTCCTTCGGGAGCGGCTGCTTGTCGACGGTGATCTTCTCGATGCCGCCCATGGCGTCGACGAACTGGCGGAAGTTGCCGACCATGCCCTGCACGACGGTCACCATCGCGACGAGCGAGGCGACGCCGAGGATGATGCCCGACATCGAGAGCAGGGAGCGGATCTTGTTCGCGCGGAGTTCGCGCAGGCCGTTCACGACCGCGGGGCGGAGCCGTTCGAGGAAGTTCATCGTTGGCGGTCCTCCTGGACGAGCCCGGCCCGCATCGTGATCACCCGGCGCGCCCGTTCGGCGACCGAGAGGTCATGGGTGACCAGCACGACGGTGATGCCTTCCTGGATGAGCGACCCGAGGAGATCGAGCACGAGGTCCACGTTGCGGACGTCGAGGTTGCCGGTAGGTTCGTCCGCGAAGATGATGGCGGGCGAGCCGACGATGGCCCGGGCGATCGCCACGCGCTGGCGGTCGCAGCCGGACAGCTGGCCGGGGCGATGGTCGAGCCGATGCGACATCCCGACGCGCTCCAGGGCGACGCGCGCCGCGGCGGCCGCGGCCTCGGCCTCGGGGCGCTCGCGGTAGAGCAAGGGCAAGGCGACGTTCTCGAGCACGGTGAGGCGCGGGAGCAGGTTGAAGGACTGGAAGACGAAACCGACGCGGTTGGAGCGGTACCAGGCCCGGCGGTCCGCGCCGAGCCGCGCGACCTCCTCGCCCTCGAAGACGATGCTCCCTTCGCTCGGCGTATCCATGAAGCCGAGGATGTGCATCAGGGTGGACTTGCCGGAACCGGAGGGACCGAGAATGGCGACGAATTCCCCGGCGGCGAAGTCGAGGTCGACCCCGGCGAGGGCATGGACGTTCTCGTCGCCCATGAGGTAGGTCTTGCGGAGCCCGCGGATGGAGATGAGCGACGTCATCTAGCGGACCAGGGAGGGCCGGACCAGGCTGACGACGGCGCCGGGCTCGATGCCCTCGCGCACCTGGGACCAACCCGCGTCGCTCAGGCCGAGGCGGACCTTGCGGGCCTCCCACTCGCCATCCGCCCCGCGGACGTAGACCAGCCGGTCGGCGCCCTCGACGAAGACGGCGGAGACGGGCACCGCCACGCAGCCTTTCACGCTGTCAACGGTGACCGTGATGTTCGCGCTGATGCCGGGGCGGACGCCGTCGCCGGCGGGGAAGGAGACCTGGGTCGGGAAGACGCGCAGGTCCGGCACCTTCAGGTCCGCGGTGCCGAAGGGCGTCATGAAGCTGATCTTGCCGGACTTGCGCAGCCCGGGGATCGAGTCGAACGTCACCAGGGCGTCCTTGCCGAGCTCGACGCGGGTGGCGGCGAACTCGTTCAGGTTGACGTCGACGCGCAGCAAGGAGGTGTCGGAGACCGTCATCAGGGGCGTCCCGTTGTTGATCGACTGGGCGCCGATGACGATCTGGCCGACGAGCACGGTGCAGTCGGAGATCTGGCCGTCGTGCGGGGCGCGGATGATCGTGCGGCGCACCATCTCGACGGCGGTGTCGAGCCTGGCCTGGGCGATGTCGCGCTGCAGCTTGGCGACGTCGTACGCGGTGCGATGGTCGAGGACCTCGCGTTCGGAGACGAACCCTTCCTTCACGAGCACCTCGACGCGGCGGAGGTCGCGCTCGAGCCGCTCCAGGGTGAGGACCTGCAGCTGGAGCGTCCGGCGGGCCTGTTCCTCGTCGGCGTTGGCCAGCACGGGGTCGAGCTCGACCAGGATCTGGTCCTTCTTGACCATGTCCCCGGTCTGCACGTTGAGCTTCAGGATCGGGCCGCTGACCTGGGCGCGGATCGTGCTGAACGTGACGGCGCGGACGAACCCGGCGGCCTCGACGGTCTCCTTGATGTCGCGGCGCTCCGCGCGGGCCTCGGAGATGCCCATGGCCGTCCGCGCCTTCGGCTTGCGGTCGGGCCAGAACGCGAAGGCGAGCCCGCCGACGAGCGCGACCAGGATCAAGGGCTTGAGAAATTTCATGGGGTTTCGGGCAAGGGAGGCAACGTGTCGAGGGAGCCCAGACCGTCGCCGGCCCTGGCCTCCACGGTCTCCATGGCGAAGCCATGGGCGGGCAGGATGGAGCCGTCGAGCCGGGCGGCGCGCACGCCGGCGGCGCGATGATCGAGGACCGCCTGCAGCCAGCCCAGCTGGGCGGCGTCTAGGGCGGCCTGCGCCTGGAGCACGCGCGGCAGGTCGGACTGCCCCGCCTGGTAGCGGGCGCGCTCCCCTTCGTACGATTTACGCTGGAGGCCGAGGGCCGAGGTCGCGGCGACGACGCGGGCCCGGGCGGCCTCGAGATCGCGCCAGACGGCGCGGGCGGTGAACACCAGGGACTGGCGGACGTCCGCGAGGCGCAGCTCCGCCTGGCGCTTCGCGCGAGTGGCGACGCGGAGGTTCGCGGCGTTCTCGCGGGCGCCGAGCGGGATCCGGTAGGCGAGCGAGACCGAGTTGGTCCACCCGCCGCGGTTGCGGTAATTATCGAACCCCCCGCTCAGGCCGAGCGCGGGGTCGCCGAAACTGGCGCCGGACAAGGTGAGGTCCAGGCGCGCCTGGTCGTTCTGGTCGGCCTGCTCCAGGTTAGCCTCCGCCTGGGCGAGCTGGGCCAGCTGGATCGCCGTGGCGAAATCGAAGGACGCGACGGTGCGGACCCACGGCGCGAAGTCGCCGACGGGCGGCGTCGTCGCGGGGACGAGCGGCGGGACCGCGATCGCGACCTGCACATCCTCGACGGTGCCGCGACCGAGCAGCCGGCGCAGGGCCATCTCCGCGCCGTCGACCGACTGGGTCGCCGTCAGCACCGCGACGCGCTGACCGGCCACCTCGGCCTCGGCCTGGAGCTCGTCGAGGATGGTGGCGTCGCCCAGCGAACGGCGGGCGCGGATCTGCGCGAGCAACGATTCGGCGGAGCGCAGGCTCGTCTCGCGCAGCGCCACCAACGTGCGGGCGCCCGCGAGCGTCCAGTAGGCGACCTCGGTGTCGCGGATCAGGTCGAGGGCCGCGGCGCGCAGGGCGAGCCGGCCGCGAAGCGCGGTCTGGCGGGCGCCGATGAGGGTGGTGAGGTTGACCCGTCCCCAGCCGCCGGCCAGCAAGGGCTGGACGTAGGTGATGCTGGTGCCGAGGTCGTAACGGGAAGGGCTGCCCGGGAAGGCGGGCTCATCCCACTGGCGGGTGAGGCCCGCGCCGACGGTGAGCCGGCCGCCCCAGGTGAACTTACGCGTCAGGCTCAGGTCGGAGTCGAACCCGCCGGCGGCCGGCGCGCCCGCGGCCCGCGAGGCGGGGTCGGCCGAACGACGCAGACCATTCGTCCAACCGAAGACCGTATCGAACTCGGCATCGGCGATGGTGACGACGTCCTGGGCGTTGCCGGCGTCCAACCGGTTGACCGCCAGGCCAAGGTTGTGGCTCAGCGCCCGATCGATGGCCTGGTCAAGCGGCAGGACCCGGTCGACCGCGAAGGTCACCGCCGGGAGTCGCGCCAACGACTCGACCTCACCGCGGAGCAGGGCCGCGGAGGCGAGGAAGAGGGCGGGCAGCAGACGGGGCATGCGGAGGGGTAGGTAATGCGTATGAGGGGTTTTGTTCCCCCCGACAAGCAAGACGGCGCACCTCGCGGTGCGCCGTCGGGGCACGAACTCGGGCGGGGCTTACTTGAACTCGACCAGTTCGACCTCGAACTCGAGGACGGACTCGCCGGGGATGGGGCCTTGGCCTTCCTTGCCGTAGCCGAGGGCGGCTGGTGCGTAGATGACGATCTTGCCGCCCTTGCCGATCTTCTGGACGCCTTCGGTCCAGGCCGGGATGACCTGACCGAGACCGAACTCGGCGGGCTCGTTGCCGCGGTTGGCGGTCGAGTCGAAGACCTTGCCGTCGACGAGCTTGCCGGTGTAGCGGCACTTGACCGTGCTGGTGGCGACGGGCTTCGGGTCGGTGCCCGGGGTGACGATCTTGTAACGGAGTCCGGACGGGCTCTTCACGACGTCCTTGTCGGCGTCGACCTTGGCGAGGAAGGCCTCGTTCTGGGTGGCCCAGCGCTTGGACTTGCCCGCGACGCGCTCGGCGAAGAACTTCTCGGCGCCGGCGATCAGGGCGTCGTCCGGCTTCACCTTGGGCTGCTCCCCCTTGACCGCGGCGCGCATGCCGGCGATCACCTGGTCGAGTTCCTCATCGGAGAGCTCGAGCTGGGAAGTGATCTGCGGCAGGGGCGTCTGGCCGGCGAGGAAGAATCCCTGCAGGTAGAAGGCCTGTTTCTGTTGTTCTGGGGTGAGCATCTTGGGTTGGGCGGCGGGAGAAGGGACGGCGGCCGGGGCGGCCGGCTTCGCCTCGTCGGCGGCGTGGAGGGACGCGACGGCGACAGCCAGCGCGGCGAGGACGGGGTAGTTCATGGGGAAAGGGGTCCTACTCGAATCAGGCCTTGGGGGGAAGCACCTTTGCGTGCTCCTGCAAGGAACTGACGGTGAGGGGGTGTTCCTTGAGGGAACGGATGCCCAGGACCGCGGCGCGGGCCGCGTTCATCGTGGAGGCCATGTAAACGCCGCGGAGCACGGCCTCGGACCGCATGGCGTTCTCGTCCTTGCGGGGGAGCATGCCGGCGGCGGTGTTCACGATCATCTGGAGCTGGCCGTTCTTGAGGAGGTCGAGCGCGTTGGGGCGGGCGCCCTCCGAGATCTTGCCGAGCTTGGTGACCTTGACGCCGGCGGCCTCGATGGCCGCGGCCGTGCCGCTCGTGGAGTAGATATTGAAGCCGAGGGCGGCCAGGTCGCGGGCGACGGCGACGGCGCCGTCCTTGTCGCGGTCCTTGACCGAGAGGAAGGCGTTGCCGGCGACGGGCAGCGCGGGCTGCGCGGCCATCTGCGCCTTGGCGTAGGCCATGCCGAGGTCGTCATCGCAACCCATCACCTCGCCGGTGGAACGCATCTCGGGCGAGAGCGCGACCGGCGCGCCGGGGAAGCGGCTGAACGGGAAGACGGACTCCTTGACGGACCAGTAGGGCGGCCGGATCTCGCGGGTGAAGCCGAGGTCCTTGAGCTTGGCGCCCAGCATGCAGAGCGAGGCGAGCTTGGCG
>SXGQ01776396.1_pt1 | contig 23959 bp, 18 predicted proteins | sample 3178371 | NCBI WGS metagenome assembly SXGQ01 (sample SAMN11356859, study PRJNA531348) | freshwater metagenome | isolation source: freshwater sample F1-20 | place: China: Fuxian Lake, Yuxi | collected 2017-12-25 | reverse complement strand
TTACTGGCTTTACTGGCTTTACTGGCATTACTGGCATTACTGGCTTTACTGGCTTTACTGGCTTTACTGGCATTACTGGCTTTACTGGCCCTGGCGGGCGTGGTGGCCCTGACGGGCGTGGTGGCCCTGGCCGTGGCCCTGGAATCGGCCGCGTAGTCCGAGCTAGGCGCGGCGGAGCCCGCGCTGTGGCCCGCTGCGGCGGCGGCCGCACCCCCTTCCCGCCCCCTTCTTCATCGACAAAAACATCGTCATCCGTAATAAAAACATTTCCACCACGCATATTTTTATAGGTCATACGTTTCCCCCTACGCGCCGATCTTCTCTTACCCAACCTGTCTACATTTTTATATGTTCTTCGCACAAGTTTTCGAGTTCTTCCTCCCCCCCTCGATATTGTTCCATCATTCATATAATCGGACTCAGAGTCCTCCATCCCTTAGTAGTTCATTAGAAAAATAGGCAAACCGCCTCATTAACGACTGCGCCACGACTCGCCACACACGTTACAAATGTACATGTATTTCATATTGACGGCGTCATATTTAATATAAATCACATCACGCTCTACACCGCTCCCATTGCTCGCGCAATCCCCCTTCGGGCACTTTACCGTCTTTACATGCGGGAGCGTGGCATCCTGCCGGGTGAATTCATTCAGCAGAATACGATATCCCTCACTTGATCGTTCTTGAACAAGAGTCTCTAGAAGTAGACATCCCCCTACCTGAGGCTCTTCCACGCCACATGTAACACACCTCCAAACGAGAGCCCCATCCTCCTGGAGTTTCATCACGAACATGTTCTGGCAAGTAGGGCACACTTTCATTCCTCTTTATTCCTAAGTATAGAATCCTTTAAAGGGTCACGGTCAAGCAATTTTACCGAGTCCACATATCTTTAAGAACCTTCCAGTTCGTAGTGCCAGCCATGTTATACACGACAGACTCATATTTCACCTCATCGTTTGAAGCATTCTCAGATATTACTTCATAGAGTTTACCCATAATCCCATCCCCAATCTCATCGAGGTGATCCTCAAATCTCGCCCATACAGGTGGCATATTTCCCTCTTTCCATTTACAGAATCCTCGAAAGCTATGTGACACGAGCGCGTGTTTGACATATTCCGCATAGTCCTTTGCGCGCTTGTGCTTCAGCGTATATTTCTCCCACCCAGGCTCATTCACAATAGGGTTCTCTTCCAATAAACTCAAGATACTTGTAAGAACGGTACTTATCGTCATACTTGCTATCCAAGAGGGCCCGCTCCATGTGCCCAAGATAGACAGACAGACCTTTCCCTCCACATACAAGTTCGGATGAAAGCGAGTTTTACCATCCGATGTAAGAAACTCCACTTTCGGGTTCGAAATAGGATAATCTGCCGGCAGAGTAAACATGAACATGAGCGGGCAGTGCGCGTAGGGCGTTCCCTCTGCCCCCACTATCATCGCATACCCCTTTCGCCAATCCACATCATCATGCGTATAGTAAATGCCCAGAGCCCGCATATCTGCCGCTTGTGCCACCGCTATCTCTTTCATCAGTCGTTTCGGTATTGACATCTTCTATGATAGAATGCTCTTAAAAGGCTTTAGACTTGTGACGCAGCGGGAAAAATTGGACCCCAGCCGTTTCGCAGGTATTGTTAGAAACCCCATGGCAACGCAGGCCTTTGACTCGCACGAACTCTCGCGTTTCCTAGCGCGGCGATGGGCGACAGACCCGAAAACGGCGACAATGACCGGCATGGGAGAGAAGAAGGGGAAATGGTTTATCCAGGACGCGGATTATAGCCATTTTCTCGACCTGATGTATGACTACTTGTTTGTGAAGAAGGGGCGTACGATGGCCTTCGTAGAGCAACCGAAGAAGGGTGAGCCGAAGCCATTGCTGATTGACTTGGATTTCAAATATCCTCCTGAGTCTAGTCTGGTGCGCACCTTTACGCTCGAGCAGATCAGGAGCTTTTGCCAGATGCTGGTAAATGGCCTGCAAATCTTCTTTGGCGTAACGGACATCGAATACCTCAGGTTCTTCGTCACGCTGCGGCCGGCCCCCTATTCTTCGGGTCAGACCAGGAAGGACGGTGTACACATTCTGTGCCCGGATATCGCGCTCTCTGACGAGAAACAGAAGGTGTTGCGCAACTGGATGCTTTCCGAGGACGCCGTGGGCAGCTGCTTTTCCGGCACCGGCTTCATGAACAAGCCGGAGGACATTTATGACGAGTCTATGGTCAGAAAACAGGGGTGGATATTCTACGGAGAATCCAAGCCGAACATTCCGCCTTATACGCTACAGGGGGTGTTCAAGTATACGCCCAGCGAAGATGCGTGGACGGATGACGAGGAGCAGTATACCCCGCGCCAGCTTCTCGAGTTGCTCAGTGTGCGCTATCAGATTGTGGAGGACCAGTCCCGTGTTCTCGACGCGTCAGAGGAGCTCTATGAGGCCATGAAGGTGTGGGGAGAGAACCTGCCCATTGTGGCACCGACTGACCTGAGTGGCAACACGGAAATCGTAACGACAAACAACGCGCTGATTGACGCGCTTCAAGCTCTTTATCCCAAAGAGCTCTCACACGAAGAGCGCCACATGATTCGACGCTTCGTCATGGAGTGTTTGAGCGATGAGCGTGCGAGCAAATACGAGACGTGGATTCGTGTAGGCTGGTGTCTACACAATATCGACCCCAGCGAAGAGAACTTCCAGCTGTGGATGGATTTCAGCGCGAAGTCTGGCAAGGCGGCCGGTAATAATGTGGCACAACTCCGTAGGGATTGGTTCAACGGTTGGCGCAAGCACGACGACGGGCCGCGTCTGACGGAGAGGTCTTTGCGGAAGTGGGCGCGCGACGATAACATGGCCCAGTACAGTGTGATTCAGGAAGAGTTCCTCGGCGAATACATTCGCCAAGAGCTGGAGGCCACGCACTTCCATGTTGCGAAAATCATGAAGAAGATGTATGGCTCGAACTATATCGCTTCTGTTACTTCAAAGGCGACGGATTGGTTCAAGTATGATGACACTGGAAATATGTGGAAGAAGCTGAATCAGGGCATTGAGCTCCGTATGAAAGTGAGTACGGAGGTGGCAGATTCTATTGCGAAGGCGTCGTCGCGGCTGTTCGCCGATGCCACCAAGGCCCTACAGGATGGCAATAAGAATGCGCTGGAGCAGAGTCAGGAGCGCGCAAAGGGCCTGCTCAAGATTCAAACGAGTCTCTTCAACAGCGGCTTCTCGGATTCCGTGATGAAGATGGCGGTACACCAGTTCTACGAGGAGGATTTCCAGTCCAAGCTGAATATCAACGGAAATCTCTTCGCCTGTCGTAACGGCATGATTGAGCTGCGTGTTCCTGGCGCAGATGGGCGTGACCACGTCGTGTTTCGCCAGGGTCGGCCAGAGGATTACATGAGTTTCATGGCTGGTCAAAATCTGCCTGAGATGGAGGGTATCGATTACAAGCCGTATGACCCTGCGGACCCTGCGCAGATTGAGATTATGGAGTTCTTTGCGAAGCTATTCCCGTATCCCGAAGTGCGGCGCTATACGCTCCGCCTCTTGGCCTCTTGCCTAGAAGGCTACAATCGTGAGCAGTGCTTCTACATCGCAACAGGCGTGGGTGGTAATGGTAAGTCGAAGCTGGTAGAGCTCATGCGCATGGTGCTGGGCGATTATCAGACGGCCCTTCAGTCTACTGTGCTGACGCGGAAGCGCCCTGAGTCTGGCGCAGCGAATCCGGATATTATGGCCGCCAAGTGCCGGCGCTTCATCTATCTACAGGAGCCTGATGACAAGGAGCCGCTCAATACCTCGCGCATGAAGCAGTTCTCAGGCGAGGACATGGTAGAGGCGCGTGCCTTGTACGGCGACCAGGAGAAGTTCGTGATTATGGGTAAGCTCTTCATGATGTGTAACAAGCTTCCGCCGGTGACGACGATGGACCGTGGTACTTGGCGGCGTATTCGCGTCATTGAGTTTGTGAGCAAGTTCGTTCTGCCTGACCACCCTGAGTATTTGGCGGGTCGTCCGAATGTGTTCCTCATGGACCCGATGATGGACAAGAAGCTGCGCAGCTGGCGTGAGCCCTTCTTGGCCCTGCTCGTACACATCTACGAGAACGAGTATATCCCTTTCGGGCTGAATCCGGTGCCTGCGGCTGTGATGAAGGCGAGCGACAAGTACAAGGAGAACTTCGATATCTATGCGCGCTTCCGCGCAGAGCGTGTGCGCGAGCCGAGGACTCTGGAGGAGAAGATGTCGTGTATGGCGGAGCCTGTTACAACCAACAAGATTAAGACCATCGTCACAGCCTGGAAGAAGGATGCGAGGGTGGAACTGAACACACAGGATGTGGTTAATCGGATGACGGAGGAATTCGGTGAGCCGTTGAATGGGAAGGAGTGGCAGACGATTCGCGTGTTTGCGTCGGATGAGATGGTGGCTGATTGGGACGCTGCGCAGGCAGCGAATACTTCGTAGACGAGCTTGCGAGTCTACGAAGCGCTGCGCAGGCAGCGAATACTTCGTAGACGAGCTTGCGAGTCTACGAAGCGCTGCGCAGGCAGCGAATACTTCGTAGCCGCCGCGCTCTAACCAAATCGCACTAAGACCGCGGCAATCATTATACCCATAACAAACGATATTAATGAAATGAACACCACGTACATAAGAGGATATGTGACATTCATAACAGCCAAAATTATAAGGCCAATCGTAATAAAGGTGTAAATCACAAAAAATGACAGGAGTACCCAATCCTGTAAAGTAGAGACTCCACGACTTCTCCAAAAGCCACCAAGCGGTTTTTCTTCCATTCTATCCAAATATTCGCGGTCATATGTGTCGGACACAGTTTTTAAACGCTCTAGCTTCGCCTTTAGTGATACGACCTCATTACCTAGTTCCCCCAGTTGTGTATGCGAGTTCCCTGAGCCTCTTACTTGTCTGCTATAGTCTGTATACATATCATTTACCTCTGTAAGTAATCTATCTATACTTGTTGCCTGTTCGATAAATGCTGCTTTCGTCGTCATCTATTAGCATGTAATATAAAATAGTAACTATGTACACTGACACCCTTTCACTTCATTGATATATGTGGCACTAGCACCGGGCCCAAGAGGTGACGGTTTGCGGTTATCATCACTGAAATTTCTTCTATTCCAGTATACATCATCACGACGATTTGTTGTGTACATGGAACGGTTTATAATGATAATAACCACTATAATGAAAACAATCATAAGAGAATACCATACGAAGGGGCCCCCTACAACACCGGATGCCTTTAATATCATAAGGATACTGACAAACAAAAGAGAAATGAACATAATCTGGAACACAAATAATGTATCCATCTTATTGTTATACGACCATTCATTGATTTCTATTTGCCTCGTAGCCAAATCTATATTATACTGGTCATGCTTACTCCACGACATCTATAGTAGCTAGTTATTTTTAACTTGATGTGCGGTAGCCACATAGATAAGGAGGCCTATCGCAACAAGATTCAAAAAGCCATATAGTCCGAGATTATTCGACGCCATTCTATTTTTCTGCTCCGTCATATCAATCATATGCTTTCGAAGCTCCAGATAGGATTTACTGTCAAGGGAATTCATCTCCGCCTGTAGTTTCGCTATAGTGGGGTGGGTTTCTGACGTCGTCGTAGAATCTGTATTCTGCCAACCCTCTATGAAGACTTTTCTAGGGTTATATTCAAGAATCCCCTGTAAATATCCGGAAGTATTAATAACATCCTGCATCGTTTTATTTTTTTCCTTGATTGTATAGAGAAACTCCTTTTTTACATCTTCATTATTCTGAAGCTTCGCCAATAACTCTTTTAACAAGAACTGATACTGATTGTTGAGTTTACATAAAAATATTCCGAGATCTTGGCGAATCTTCTGATTTATGGCCTCATCCATAGGATTTATACCACGACTCTTTAATCCATCTACTACCATAGTAAGCGCGTCAAGAGTAAGATTACCTTCTCCATCTCTGCGGAGGCCATTAATAGGTAATACAGAAGAAGGAATCGTTTCCATTGCCCCTTCTAGTGTATTTATTGGCTCACAACTCATCGTCTACATGGATATGCTAAAATATTCTGTGGACTATCTTCTTACTATTTATATCTGTAATACAATACTATAGATATGATTACAACGAATGCTATCCAAAATGGCGGTGTCAGCTGCGAATATAGCCAACCAAATGTTGTTCTTTGAATAAAATCTCTTCTAGGTTGTGTATACAGATATAGATCATAGCCCGCCAATGACATCATTATCAGAAATAAAAATGTAAACATGAAAATATTAATAGAAATGAGCACGATAACTGTTATTTTTTGTAAAGGATGGTCTATAGGGAACCAGCTTTCATAGTTACTTACATTCTGCTCGGGATTACGAATGAACTCTACACGGTCTTTTGCGATAGAGGCATTAATCTCTTCTTGTTTAATCTCGTCTTGTAGTGATAAAATATCCTCATGGTTATTCGAAATAGTCGTAGGTACATTCGCATTCGCATTAATCTTTTCTTGGAGGCAGGACTTCATATTTGTAATAGCCGTCTGTGCACCTGTTAAATTTGTCTGCTGCTCTGGACTAGGATCTGTTGGGATTTGTGCAAAAACAGATAGTCTCGTTTTGTACCCCTGAAACCATGAAATAAAACTCGAGGGGGAGGCAATCGTGCTATTTAGTTCTGCTGTACACGCCGATGACATTTGCTAACGATATGTGTTAAATTATTTCACGCATTCTGTTATACTGGCACATGCCCTTCACGGTACACAAATACGATATGACACATATTCACCGGCAGAAGGGCTAGGGCGTGTGATTTTTACGATATCGCCGGGCGCAAGACCCATTACACGGGCAATCATATCTTCATGGAATTTAATCAAGGGCAGATTCGCCTTAGCCTTGATTTTGTGTTTCTCTAGAAACTCTGCGTGCTCCGAAGAAGGTACTAACTCATGCTTCGGCACGAGTACATGCTCAGTAGGATTATTTACAATGGTATGCGCCTGGAAGAAACTCACGCGGAGTGATTTCGTGGCGAGTGCTGACATGGAGGCCGTATGAAATGCCTCTACAACCGGCTCGAGGAGAATCACTACGAGCTCTGTAGTGGCAGTGTCAATCGCCGCGTCATTTCCCTCCTCTGTAATACCTGAGAGGAAACCGGCAATACGGTTCTTTACACGATTTATGCTGTATTCCACGCGGCATTTGGTAATACCATTTACGGCCTCCGTGCGCTCCAAATCCATGCGGAAAGCGGCTGCCCCGCCGGCCCCCATAGAGGCAGAGGCCATGGCACCAATCTCAATCGGGCCGAACTTCTCGTAGGGCTTCGTATTGTAGCCACGGGCACCGAGGATTTTCAGAAGCGTCCTGCGGCTCTGGTACAAGACATTCAGTGTTTCGTAATCCATTCCTATACAGACTCTCTATAGGAATGGCAATACAATTTTAGGCCTGCGCGAAGCTTTGCGCCTAAGCGGCAAAGCGACCCAGACAAAGCTTTGCGCCTAAGCGGCAAAGCGACCCAGACAAAGCTTTGCCTGGGTGCAAAGCTTAGCCCTGCTTCGTAACACTCACACGAACATTCGAACTTGAAGAGGGTGTCGGAGAGCTAGCACCCTCACGACGCACATTTACAATAGTATTAGGCGCCCCCCCTCCTTGGACTCGTTTAGTTCCAGAAGAGGTATTCGACCTACTCCTGAGTGCCTGACCTACAGATGGCAAGTTGAGTCCACGCATTGCCGATTCACGTGTATCGACTGCTATTGTGGCCGGCGCACCGGGTATGGGCGGCTCGACCAACTCTGTCGGAGAAGAAACACCTACGCTCATAGGAATCACAAGAACCGGTTGACTCGATGTCTGTACATTTACAGATGTATTTCTCTGTGGCGGCGCTGCCTGTCCGCCCCCTCCTTGGGCAGCGGCTGGAGCGGCTTCAGCCGCCCCCTCATCCGCAAATGGCAAACCCTCCAAATCATCTTCTTGTAGACCCGCGGCAGGGGCATTACTCTCTTTCTCCCCAGAGCTTCCTATATCCGCCGCCGTAATACCCGCTGGAAGTTCGACGGTCATCAGATTCTTCTCAGGAAGGGCCACCAGAGAAGGCTTCTCTTCCTCCTTCTTCTCTTCCTCCTCCTTCCCCTCATCTGCGCCCAAGGCCGCCAGCTCTTCTGGTGACACTTCAGGCTCTTCCGGGGGAACAATCATCTCAGGTATTTCCGTATCAAGCAATACCCGCTCAGGCAGAGTTGTAGATAGTAGGCGCTCTTCCTCATCCGCCGTCAACTCTCCTAATGGTGGCCCACGGAAATGCTTCACATCCTTCTGTGTAAGAACACGCATACCCATATTCAAATACGCACCCATCTCTTGGTCCAAAAGTTTAAAGGCATAGGGAATCTCCACCTTCGAAAAAGTCGCCACACTCCGCTTCGTCGGAGGCAGAATCTCCAGCGTATTTGCCGTCTCGCCAATATATTTAACTGGCCCGTCACATGACGGGCAAATGGTGAGACCCTCCTTTTCATTATAAATAGGAATCGTGCCGCACCCATTACAGATGATTGTGCTATAACCATCGGCGCGCTTCATCAGCGACTCGCGCAGGAAATCTGAGATACCGTGCCCCAAAACGGCGTGGACTTCCATTTCACCCATACGCAGGCCTCCCTGGGCACCACGACCTCCTGTAGGTTGGTGCGTGCGCTGCTCTCTTCTGCCCTCCGATCGCGCATTCCACTTATCCTCTGGCATATGCTTGAGTCGCATGGTATAGACATTCCCTATAAACATCTGCGTCGGAATCAACTGTCCACTCATACCATCATACATGAGCTCTTCTCCAAAGGGCTCCATACCCAGTTTATCACGCAAGACTGCGCCAATAGCCTCCATAGGGTTCCCGTCATTCATGAAGAGAGTGCCATTTCCAACCGTGCCTAGACCGGGCGCGGCCTTCCCCACAACCGCCTCAATGAGCTGTGCCACCGTCATACGCGAAGGAATCGCGTGCGGATTCATAATCATGTCCACAGGAATACCCTCTTTCGTCCGCGGCATGTCATAGCCGCGCATGAGCATCCCTATTGTGCCCTTTTGACCATGGCGATTTGAGTTGCCGGTCCAGATTGCATTATGAGAAGAACAGGAGACATGTTTTACCAAAAATATACCAGACGGTACTGTCAAACAGTGTACACTGCCCGCAGTTGTATCTCTACGATTTTTATTATATATTGCTTTAATGGAATCATTTTCTTGAAATTCAAAAAAATACTGCTCGCTACATGAATATAAGTCTTTTGCCGTAATAAATATAGATTTACCTAGTTTATTTCTTACATACATACGATGCTCAGAAGATACTATAATCTTAATATTCCCTTCGAAATCAGAAAACTCGTAAACCACACCACTGTGTTCAAAAGAAACTATCTCGCTCGGCTTAACAAAGTCTATTAATCTATTGTTTTCACCGCGCTGCGCAACACGCATCGTAGTGTCAACTTTATCAATATTAACCCATCCGTTCGTTGTCAAGACTTCATGGTCGGGTGTCAGGCAGAATTTATCTCCCAGCTCCGGTATACGCTCCTGTACAACACGCACTTTCACCATCGCGAGCCCCATATTATTCACCGTAACGGACACTTTTTCTACGCGCCCCCGTGTCCACACTTGGGCAGTGACAGAAGAATCGCGCATATCCCCTGATTCCGTTTGCATATACATGCCCACGAGGACAGAGGTCTCGTCAACGAGTTCGCCCACACGCACTATACCGCGCTCATCAAGTTTGGAATAATCCACTCCAGGCTTCAGTGCCGTCCATCCAGGAATATTCACCGGATTTCCTACACGCGACTTTGTATGTAGCATAGGATCGTCCTCCTCAAACGCCTCATAGGAGCGGTAGAAAGTGCTTCTAAACATTCCACGCGCAAAGGAATCGGCGTTCATTAAAATGCCGTCATCCTGGTTGTAGCCTGTGAAAGACCCCATGGCCAGTATAATATTGTGCCCGTAACCCATTTGTCCCTCGGCCAGATAATCATAGTAGAGAGTTCGCACAAGAGGCGCCTGGCCATAACACAGAACATGAACCTGGTTGTCAAAGCGATTCTGGAAAGCCGTGGAATATACGGACAGACCCTGTTTCGACTGAGAGCACGAAAGCTGATTACGCGGCGACTGATTATGGTTCGCATACGGAATCATACTCGTGAGAAGACCCACAATCGTGCTCGGATGTATCTCCAAGTGGCTCGTATCCGGCTGTATCTGCTCAGGAAAGTTCGCAATGAAGGCCTCGTTCATTTCATACGGGTCCATGTATTCAATGACACCAGCCTCTACCGCCAGACGCTCTACATATGACTCCAGTGTAGGGGCGGTCTCCGAGGCAAACGGATCAACAAATCCTCCCTGCGATAGGGGACGCTTCACTGTGAGAGGAAGTACACCCATGACAAGATTCCGCCAACTCTTTGTCCGCTGGAGGGCCTCTATAGGGAGCTTGCCACGCGGCCCCAGGTGGACGAGCGGACGCATAGGACGCCCCTCGTCCACAAATACAAAGACGCGCCGGTCGCGGACACTGAATCCTACCGAGGCAGAAGAGGGAAGGCATCCCGTCCATTTCAGCACTTTGAGAGTATCACGCAACGCCACGGGTCTCAAGGTATAGCCGATAATACCCGCGTTCACAAACACCGGCACAGAGAGTGTGAGCATAGATGGTGTCATCTGGTCGCACGTCATTACGCCACCACGACTGAATAGCCAGTCTACAATAGGACCAGGCTCCGTCGCGACAGAAATACTCGTAAGCATACTCAGATTTTTGGTGATACCAATACTCGCACCACCAGGTGTTTCGCTCGTACAGAAATAGCCGTATTGGCTCGTATGTAGACGCCGCGGCCCGGCCAGTTTCATCCCAGTATCGAAATCTAGAACAACGCGACGGCAATGCGACATGAAATCCATATAGGAAAGGCGCGACAGCGACTGAATCACGCCAGATTTCTCTTCACCCACACCTGCGCCAGTCCCACTGGACCATTTCCCTTTAAAGGCACGCATAATCCCTTCTGTCATCATCCCCGCCTTGAACATTTGATTCAATGTTCCCTGGAGAAAGAGATTCTGGTATTTCTCGTTCTCGTAGATTCCCTCGTTATAATTTCGCTCTTTGTCGAGAGTGAGGCGGATGGCCTTCACCCAGCTCGTATAAACCCCCTGAAACATCATCCGAGTGAGTATACCGGATGTCAGACACCGCTGATTACGCAAATCGTCGCGGTCCGTTTTCGAATCTATGCCCGCCTTCACGCGCAGAATACGACGCACACACTCCGCTAAAAAGGATGCTCTCGCCTTCGGCCGGTCTTCCACATGTATAAATGTCTGATTGTGAATAATATCGAGAACATGCGCCTCGGAGAATCCCTTCGTCAGAACCTTAATATACTGGATGGCAGAATATGTATCGTAAAAGGGGTGCGCCTCCAAAATAGACTCATGTAGCAGCGGCTGTATAATCTTCGTCTCCGCAGATTCGGGGTCAGGGAAAATCATACGCAGAATGTCCTCATCGGATTGTATTCCTAGTGCGCGAAACACCACGAAAATCGGAACAGGTTTTCTCACAAGAGGAAGACTCACAAGCAGAGTATTCTCTCGGCGCATTAGGCCAAACGCGACACGCTTTACACGACGCGTCGTAGGGTTGAGACATGAAATCGATGAAAATATCTCCACCTTCGGGTCACGCTCCTGTGGCGTAATATTCAGCGTATTAAACGCCTGCTCCTGGTGCGTAATCAGCACCTTTTCAGAGCCATCTACAATGAAATAGCCGCCGTAATCATATTGACACTCACCCGCCTCCTTAATAAACGCAGCCGGCTTATCATGAAGGAGACAATATCTACTGTGAAGCATGATGGGTAGCCTGAAAAGAGGGAACTTGGCCAGATAGCCATATTGAATGGGGTCAGCGACGGGGTCGAGTATCACTTCACGCTGCGTAACGCCTCGCCCACCGGGATTCGGAGTAGAATATGTAAGGCGAATCATAATATCCGCTTCCACGGCGGATGAATATGTTAGATTACGCAAGCGGGCCTCATTCGGAAATAACGCGCGAATCTCTTTGGAGTCTTGTAGACTAATCGTAGGTGTTCCGATATATAAATTCGCACCGTCTACACCTCCTATGAAGATTTCCGCCTTATACTTGTATATACCCGTCATGCCAAGAGGCTCGTGTAGTAAAACAATCGGATTCTCATCTTTTATAATGGCAGGCAAGTCCTGTGATACGAACTGGTCATAGCTATCGATATGATGCCGTGTATAGGGATACTCCTGTGTAGTGAAATATGTTTTCAGTAAATGCTCTGCGAGTTCACGTGCGTCATCACCGCGTATACCCAACTCCATAGCTCTCCTCTAATCTTAGCGATGAATGCGCTTTTATGTCCGCAAAAACCGAATATGATTCGGTGCTTGCCGGCACAAATGATATTTTGATAACCGTGCTTAGATATACTTTCCAGCTAGGGGGTTGTTCTCAGGTAGAGAAGAGAGTCCTAGAGGACGTCCAGCCATGGCATTTTCCGCATCTTGCCCTACACTCGGGGGGACCGTCGCTGTAAACATGCGCCCACCCCCTCCTAGCGCCTTGTTCGACCCCATTGAGGCGGGCACCGAGGGTGTGATATCTTGTATGCCGCAACCCTTGAACATCCCCTCTTGATTGATTGTATTGTAGAATGATAGGCCGTTAGTGAGATACTGCGGGAAGGACCCATGAACGCCATCAACACCCGGACGTGTCTGGAAATCCACGGGGGCGGTGCCCCCCTTTTGCGATTTGCGTGTCTTTGACCGTGTCGTGTTACCCCCCTTCTCCATAATGTTCAGGTATGCCTCCGAAGCCATGGCATCTACCGGGCGATTAAAAAGCTGCTTCCACAGCTGTTGAAATTTCCGAATCCGCTGTTTCGTTTCCTTCGTGCCGCGAATGATTTCATGCGACCCCTTTCGAAGATGTGTGAATAGCGGTTTGAGCTCGGGAAGTGTTTTCATGCCCCCACCGACTTTACGCCGTGTTGTATTCATTTTACGATGCCTATTCGTATGATTACCGGCCATCCTGTTACATCATGATATAAAAGTTCAAACAGCCTTACTTAGACCAGATTCTAAAAGGTTGCGCTGTGCCGTGTTGATAGATGGGGCTACATTGGCAGCCTTCGTGGCAACTAGGCCATTTCCTATGGCGCGCGTCAAGCTATTCGTCGCAGTAGAAGGAGGGGGGATACTCGTAGAGAATGTGGGAAGACTGGGAGCCTTTCCAGAAGTAACCAAAAGGAGTATATAACCGATAGAAAGCAGGATGATTGTCCCTACAACTATGTAGGGCGCAGCCATACCAGCTGTATTTGTCCAGTTCATATTCTTGTATTCATTGAAAAAAAGGTTGTTATGATGGTATACAGCAAAGGCTAGTGATGCTATTGCGATAATGGCCAATAGGACAGGTGTTACATTTGGAACAAAGGCGAATATAAATACGGCCGAAAGTAGTAATATGAATAATGACGGGATATAGAATATCATCTCTTCTTTTCTGAGATTCTAAATCTTGTCGATTAAGTCGACCTGCGTTAGAAAGTGTGTACGGCAACACGTATTGATTTTTAGCATATCCAGCACTTTCTTCTCTGGGGTATCGGGAATCTGTGTACCGTCGAAGTATACTCTCTGCTCTGCGTTATCCCCCTTCAGCTTTTTGAGTGCCTTCTGGTACCCGCGCCACTTATCGGCGATGAGCTTCCCACATTCGAAACAGCGCACGGGTATGATCATCCTTGCTAACTCACAGAGTGAAAGTTGACCAGCCAATTTTACTTGGCCGCGTTCATAACCCCTCCGGGAATACCCACCTATCCTACAGAAATGAGCTCAACCTTGAATCAGAGTGGATTGAATTTCCAGAATGGTAACCCGCTCGGCCGCAAGGTACGGGCTCTAGAGGCGGATGTAGCTACGTTGAAGAAGCTTGTAGAGGACCTTAAGAGCGGCGTTGGCGTCGCCGCGTCTTCCACTCCCGGTCCCGCCGGTCCTCCTGGGCCCGCAGGCCCTCCTGGCCCCGCAGGCCCCGCAGGCCCCGCCGGCCCTCCTGGAACATCTGGTACCAACGGCACAGAAGGTGTAGAGGGTCCTGCCGGCCCTATGGGCCCTGCGGGTGCGAATGGGGCAAATGGTGCGCGTGGGCCTACTGGCCCCGCAGGACCCGCCGGTCCTCCTGGCCCTGCGGCAGAGGCTCCTTCTTCTTCCGAGGCCGTATAACTCGCCTGACAAGTAAAATTTGGAACCGATTGCCTCCACATATAGAATGTATGGACGCAATCTTAAAAAACTCTGCGGCTCTTCTTGTCGCATATACGACACACTACGCCGTAACAAAGACATATAACTATATATGTGTACCGGATGGTATGATTGGCTTTATTACAGGCCTAGTAAGCACCGGGAGTCCCATCTGTCAGGCAGGTGTTCAGATTATGAGTAGCACACAAGTATCCTATTCTTCTATGATTCTCGTCGGTATATCTCGACTATTTGTCGATGCCATTACGCCCTCTAAAATGAGCGCATAAGCCGCATAATAGCAGGCAAAGCCATGTCAGGATATTTTTTACGGATTTGCTCAAACCTCCGCTGCCTTTCTGCCAATCTATCGCATTCCGTCACATTCTTTGTCCATGTCTTGCGCGACTGCGTATCCTCGCGATTCCTCGGATTGAAGGTATTCGGTCCAACAGGATATGACTGTAAATGCCAAGGAAAACTACTCATTCTATCATATATATCGGCAAACAAGTTTAAGTGCCGATACTTGCCCGAATCGTTTTCAGCCTCTGTAGGGTCAGTTTAATACCGTGGCGCTGCTCAATATAGAAAATAATACGCGCAGGGGCCTGTGTCTTATATGTTATTAAATCTTGTCGAATGAGGGCCAGCTGCTCTTCTGTGAAATCAGGGTTTTTATAAGCATATTTCTGTAGCTCGCGAATATCACGCACTTCGCCCTCACTTGTCTGGATCACCGGCCCCACAACAATCTCTTTATTATGAACTTTATCATGGCACTCTTCACAGAGAACAACAAGATTACGTATATTATTCATATGGGTGCCATCTGCTAGTCGTCCATTATGCGCCGTTGCGCGCTCCTCAATATGATGTGCTTCTAACTCACGTACATTCTCTGACCCACATTTCTCACACGCCCTGCGCTGAACTGCCGAGTTCCAAGGGGATAGAGGCGCTTCCTGCTCCGATTTCACACCCACTAGCTCTTTCCGAATCTTATGCGCAGATTCGAGGACATCGAATGGAATCGCCATTGCCCTAGCCACTTCGAGGCCATACAAGGAGCTTCCCGCGCCACTATGTAGTGTTCTATCATATACCAGCCGCTGTGTTTTAAGGTCATAACGAACTTGTAGGTGCCAAACTTTCAAGCCTTTGATTGCGGCCACTGTGGGAATACTCTGTAGACCATGTAAATGCGTGGCGAAAATATAGCGGGCCCGGCGTGAAGATAGGTGTTCCAAAGATGCCCCTACGAGTGCCATTGCCGACATGGATTCTGTGCCCGAGCATACTTCATCTCCCAGCACGAGTGACCACTTGTCCGCTCTACGCAGAATATCCGCGAGCTCCGTCATCTCCACGGCAAATGAAGATAGTCCTGCCCATAGATTATCTGTATTGAGAATACGCGTAAATAGGGCTCGAAAGGGAGAGAACTGGAATGTCGTCGCGGGAACATAGCACCCACATTGCGCGAGAATAGTGGCTACTCCCACCGCCTTCATGAGACTCGATTTTCCACTCGCATTCATTCCGTATACGAGCCAACCGTGCGAATCCTGTCTCAGGCTCACATCATGTTTCACATATTCTACACGACTCTGTTGCGCTTCTATCAGGGGATGGCGCAGGCCGCGCGCTTCTACACTAGCCCCTTCTCCCCCCACTATTTCAGGTCGCACGAAGCCCCGCTCTACAGAAACACGCGCAATCGTACAGGCCATATCGACTCGCGCAATCCACTGCTCCAGTTTATCGCATATGGCCGAATACTGGGCGAGTGTGTCGCATGCGACCGGCAACTCTTCTCGAACAGAGCTCGCCAACGCTAGACGCAGCGCAAGAATCCGCTGAAACTGCGCATTGAGTGCCGGCACTTCGATACTACTCGAACTCTTTTTCGCATGAACTTGAATACCCTTTAAAGAGGGTGGTATACTTACACCCTTTATAGCAGAAGATGTGCGCAGAATAGTGGCCTTATTCGCAGTTACGACGATAGACGCCTCCTTTTCTTCCAGGCGAAAGGCCTCCCGCTCTACCCCCGTCCAGTCCGATAAAACTCCATGTATCTCTGCGATTTTTGCCCTCGCCGCGGCGATTTCTTTCTCTATAGAGGCAGTCTTCGGCCCAGCCTCTTCTGTAAGACAGAACAAGTCGTCCTGCGGCCTCAGCGCCTTTTCAATATCAAACACAGCCGTAAACGCGGCGACATATTCTGCGAAAGCGTCGGCGTGCGCTTTAAACTCCCCAAGAGCACAGTCACCGTCCATTCGCGCCAAAATCCGATTCGCACATGTATATGACATGTCCATGGCAATAATATCAGCGGCGTTGACCGTGCCTATCGTAATGCGCCTATGAAGACGACTCAGGTCCGCGATTCGACGTAGATTACCCAAAATCGCATCTTTCAGCTCGGGCGCCGCATCAATACACCAGGCGATTTCCGCATATCGCTGCTCGAGAATAGGGGGCTGTGTTATAGGATATAGGAGCCGAGTACGAATCGCGCGACGCCCCATAGGAGTATATGCGCGTAAAAACATACCGAGCACGGAATCTTCTTCGCGCTGGGTAATCATATTCAGCTGCGTGAGCGCATGATTTCCCAGATATACGGAAGATTCGGGTGTCCACGCTTCAGGCGTGCGCAGAAGATTCATCGCCGCGGGAAAATGATCTTCTACAAAGAGTAATATGGATGCGAGTGCGCGCTCCGTCGCAGAGTTTTCCTGAATACCGAGAGCGGCCTTCAAAGGGAGAAGTGATTTCGGCCGAAAACATCTGCGCAAAAGGTCGTCACGGATAATCCCCTTTTCAAGCGAACCCTGCTCCTGTGGACAGGCCTGACGCACATGAATAAGGGCCGTGGGAACGCCGAGCGTGCGCCGCAGGAAAAGCTCAGTAGGTTGGTCAATCGCGTGGCCACGCCACCAGACAATGAGCTCTTTCGGCTGATGTACTTGAAAGAAATGTAGTAGGGTGTCCGCTGACCATGTGTCCCTTTGACCACTTGCCGCAGCCTCATATGTGCTAATCGCCCCTGTTGTCAAATCGAGTGCCGTCGCCGCGAAATGGGGGGCGGCTACCGCGGCACCCTGGGACCATTGACCTGCGTCCAGCCATAGACCAGCTAAATAGAAGTGGTCGCTCTGCGAGTTCTCAATATGTGTGCCAGGCGAAAGAATACGGGCCACATCCCGTGTTACCACTTTTCCGCTAGTATCTTTCATCTGGTCAATAACGACCACTGTCCAGTTCTCGCGTGTCAACATGGATGCGTATTTATGGAGCTGGGCCACACCGAACCCCGCGAATCGCCCATTCTTTCCACCAGGCGCGTCCCCCCTCTTTTCCACATTCTGTATTCCCAGAATATCTGTGGCGCGTTTCATAGAGGTCTGGAACTCGCCGTCCACCGTGGGAATATCATAAAGCTCGTAGAAACTTCCTACCAGCATAAAGATAGCTGTGTTAGCACCGTATTTGGCCGAATGTGTCTTGTATTCATTGATATATCTCGCATACATTCCTTATATAAATATCTTGATATAGCTCTAGGCCCCTTGAATCAAGAGTTTTCCTAATACAAAAATATCAAATATAAAAAATGATTGACACCAGCGAGAGCCGAACTCCTTTTGTGTAAATGTATATATAAATATAGGAATCGACACGGCAAAAAGAGAATATTTAATGAAATCATCAGGATAAAAGATAAATGGCACGATTAGTAATAATAAAAACATGAGTTTTCCGAAACTAGATATATCGTAGTTTCCCCACATAAGATATCCATCTTTTGTCACAATTGTTTCCTTAAATTTTTTGAGCCAACTATACAAGAGACCTACGATATATGGAATCATAGCAACTTCATACAGGGGCATACGCTTCCCAGTATAATATACATAGCCACCGTACGCTACCAATATCTCGGCTGAAAGAACTATGGGAACCAGCAAAGAAATTGCTGCGGTAGGCGCCCCGTGTTGTATAGAATACCATAGGGCAGTATCGACCCACTGCATTGTCCCTACCGTTAATATAAACGCGCCCAGCCAGATATATTTCGGTTTTCCTGTTGCCAAGAGCAATCCGCCAGTAAGATAGCTGAGTGTTCCTGAAAATATAGAATCCTCTATTGTCTTACACATCCCTACATATGTATGACAAATCACAGAGCCCGCCCCTTCAGAGTCATATAATCCGCATACATCTGTCGCAACATCGTCTCAGGCGCCTTCGAATCCTTCTTGATAAGATTCGCCTTATTCAGTGTGCGTTTCACTTCGTCCAGAGTAGACTCCGTGGCAGCCTTGCGAATCTCTTTGGCCTTGTGTATTTTCTTGCCCAGACAAGAAATCGTCATACGCACTTTCTTAGAGCGCATTACTTTGCGCGTTTTCCCCGCTGCTGCGGCCGCTGCGGCTGCCCCCGCAGGCTGCTTCGCCGCCGCCAGAATAACATGTCCCTTCTTCTTCGGGGCAGCGAGAACAACTTTCACAGGCGTATCCTCCTTCTTCTCTGTCGACTTCCCCGCCTCTTGTATAGGCACCCCCTTCCCTGTCAACTCACTATTTCTCCCTACAGGCGCAGGCAGCTTCGGGTCGCCGGGATTAGACGATGCGGTTAGCTGTACAATCGTTCCAGGACTCGTAGACCCACCACCCTCTTCCATCCTGTCAATCTTCAGAGTTTTACGGTTAGAGCCCCCCTTTGACTTCTTTCTGGAAACCCCGTCCGTCGCTCCACCTACTGCCCCCGCGGTCAGGCGAACCGTCTTAATATTAGGGTCCGATGACATACCTATATATGGCAACGAAACTCATAGCAACACCTAAACGAATGCCCCACTATTTATTAGGCATGTCAATGGACCCCGTAAGTAAAATTGGCAAGTCGACCATTTCTATGGAGCCCTTACAAACAGTAATGCTCCCTTCCTATAGACATATTCTCGATCTCTACTTCAAACAGGCAGAAGGCCGACAAATCGTATCTCACCAAATCGAGTCTTTCAACCATTTCATGGACATCGATATCCCTGAAATCGTTCAACAGGTGAATCCTCTTATCGTGCGCGGTAGCCCCGAAACTCCTCTCTCGGGACCTCGCTCAGCCCTCGCATCGGCGACTGGTCTATCTACATCTGCGGCGAATGCGCTCATGGGTCGCACCGTCGACCTCATGGCCGCGAGCTCTTCCGTAAAGCACGAGTATCAGGTGGAGCTATTCTTTGAGAATGTGTCGCTGCGAAAGCCGACTATCTTTGAGAACAACGGCGCCATTCTCCCTATGATGCCAAATGACGCGCGCATGCGCAACCTCACCTATGCTTCCCCCCTCTTTGTAGATGTGCGTATTCGCACCACCTTCATTGACAATACGAATGGGGGCGCGAGGCAAGTGAAGGAGCGTCTATTCCCCAATGTTCATCTCGGCAAGATTCCCGTGATGGTCGGCTCCAAATACTGCCTTCTACATGACCAGAAGCATTTGACCCCTATTACGCTTGGAGAGTGTGCCGAAGACTATGGCGGCTATTTCATTGTCGGTGGCGGTGAGCGTGTGATTATTTCGCAGGAGCGTATGGCGGCCAATCGCCCCGTGGTGTTTCGTAACAACCGCAATCCTACAAAGGAGGTGGAGGTCATTGAGGTCAAGTCCATTGGCCCGGACAATGACCAAGTACCGAAATCGAATGCCGTGAAAATCATGTATCACCCGAAGAATCCGCAGATTCATTTGCTGCGCGCAACTATGCCGCGTGTCAAAACGGAAATCCCCCTTTGGATTCTCTTCCGCGCTCTTGGTATCCTGAAGGACAAGGAAATCTGCGACCTCATTATCGGCAAGGACACCGACGGCACGTTCGACGGCATTCTAGCAGAGAGTATTCAAGAGGCGATTGACGTGCGCACCCAGGAGGCTGCGCTAGCCTGGATGTCCGTCCACGTGAGTTCGTGGTCGTCGCGCACGACTAAGCAGATGCGTATTGAGGAGATTCTCAGCCTCGAGCTCTTCCCCCACATAGGCCTCACTCCCGCGTTCAACTATGATAAGGCATGTTTCCTAGCCCACATGACCCGCAAAGTCATGTGGGTGGCTTCTGCTCGAATGCCGAACGACGACCGGGATGCCTATCCGAACAAGCTGGTGGATTTGCCGGGATTTCTTCTCGCGAATCTCTTTCGGACCTACTTCACCACGAAGATGATCAAGGACATTCGGTCCTCGCTGGCCAAGGAGATTCATTCCGGGGGCTGGCGTGCGTCCGGGAACTTTGAAGAGATTGTGAATATCAGCAACATCAACAAGGTTATTAAGTCCGTTATTCTGGAAGTCGGTCTAAAAACTTCTCTGGCCACGGGGAACTTCGGCTCGGCCAAAATCGGTGGTCCGAGCAAAATTGGTGTGTCCCAGGTTCTGAACCGTCTCAACTACATAGCGGGGATTTCCCATTTGCGCCGTATCTCTACGCCTATTGAGAAGACGGGCAAGCTCGTAGCCCCGCGCAAACTCCACAACACGCAATGGGGCTATATTTGCCCTTCCGAAACGCCGGAGGGCCACTCTGTAGGTGTGGTGAAGAACATGTCCAGCACATCCATTGTGAGTATTTACAGCAATGCGAAGACTATTCGCGAGTATATCGATTCTATGAAGGCGCTGCGCCCCCTGTCCATCACTACGGTAGAAGAGAAGCATTCTTCCACTCGCGTATTCCTGAACGGCGCGTGGATTGGCACACTCAATACGGCAGATACCATGCGTGTGCTCGAGCAGCTGCGGAAGGCGAAACGGTGCGGACGCATTCATGTTCAGACGGGTATTATCTGGAAGGCGGCTCTTCGTGAAATCTGGATTACCACGGAGGCCGGGCGAATGCTGCGTCCTCTCTTCTACGCTCCCGCCCTTCGCGACATCGCAGCGGATTCTTCGGGGCATCTTCTCGCAGAAGTAGCCGCTCTTCCGAACTGGGAGCGCCTACTTCTCTGGTGCTCTCCCCAGGGAAACAATCTCATTGAATACATTGACCCCGGCGAGACGGAGTCCTCCTATATTGCCATGCTCCCCGAGGATGTGATTCGCCGGCCGGGCGATAGTTTCACACACGCCGAGATTCATCCGAGTACGGCACTCGGCACTCTGGCGAGCAACATTCCCTTTCCCGACCACAACCAGTCTCCGCGCAACTCCTATCAAGCTGCGATGGGCAAACAGGCGATGGGCATGTACGCTCTCAACTTCCGGGACCGTTTCGACGCCCTAGCCCACCTCCTCTGCTATCCGCAAATCCCCTTCGTCTCTCCCTTCATGAGCCGCTTCTACGGCTCTCAGACGATGCCTTCCGGCCAGAATATCGTAGTGGCCATTCTCACCTATACCGGCTACAATCAAGAGGATTCCATTATGATTAATCGCGGGTCGCTTGATCGTGGCCTCTTCCGCTCCATCTTCTATCGCACCTACAAGGACGAGGAGCGGAAAAACCCGTCTTCCGGCGAGGAGGAGCGATTCGTCTGCCCTGACCCGACTCTTACAAAGCAAATGAAGAACGCCAACTATGCGAAGTTGGACGAGTCCGGCTTCGTGCCCGAAAACACCTATGTAGACACGGACGATATTCTTATTGGCAAGTCCGTCCCGCTTCGTGTCCCCACAGGCATGGTCATTCCCGCTGGCGCCAAGCGATTCCGTGACGTATCCAAGACGATGCGGAACAATGAAACCGGGTGGGTTGACCGCGTGTTTAAGAATCGGAATGGCGAGGGCTACAGCTTTGCGAAAGTGCGTGTGCGCCAGGACCGTATTCCGGAGATTGGCGACAAGTTCTCATCGCGCCATGGTCAAAAGGGGACATGTGGCATGATTCTCGACCCGGAGGACATGCCGACGACGGCCTCGGGCCTGGTGCCGGATATTATCATAAATCCGCATGCGATTCCGTCGCGTATGACGATTGCCCAGCTGCTGGAGACGCTGCTCGGAAAAATGGGGCGCGACCTGGGCTGCCTAGGTGATGGCTCTCCCTTCAACAATGTGACGCTGGAAGGCCTGACGAAGATTATGCGAGATGATTTGGGGCTGGAGCCGGCTGGCAATGAGGTGCTCTATAACGGCTACACGGGGCGTCAGATGGAGACGAGTATCTTTATGGGCCCCTGCTTCTATCAGCGGCTGCGTCACTGCTCAGCGGACAAGATGCACTCACGGTCATCTGGCCCGCTTGTCATGCTCACTCGACAACCTGCAGAGGGGCGGGCGCGCGAGGGTGGATTGCGTTTCGGCGAGATGGAGCGTGATTGTGTGGTGGCACACGGGATGTCGGAATTCACAAAGGAGCGATTTATGGAGTGCTCGGACTTGTTCCGATGCTGGAGTTGTCAGGATTGTGGCTTGATTGCCGTCGTGAATCCGAAAGAGGGTATTTGGAACTGTAAGGGCTGTGGGAACTCGACGAAATTCTCGGCGATTGAGATTCCATATGCGTATAAGCTGCTACTCCAGGAGCTAGAGACAATGTGTATCTCGTCCAGGATTATCACGCATCAAAAGTTGCTGCGGGGGCTGGTGCCGCGGACGCCCGCGATTGCCGATAAGAGTTAACGGCATGTGCCAAAGTTAGGTACACCCCTAGGGTGTACCTAACTTAGCCTACATGCCTACAGTAGCGATGTAGGCATAAGTTAAGTACCCCCTTTAAGGGGTACTTAACTTAAGCACATCGCTTTAACGGCGAGAGTGAGAGCGTGTTCTCTTACGGCGTGAACCCCCCTTTCGAGCACGTGTAAAGTTATTTTTACGGCTACCCCCCTTCTTTGCCGCTGCGGCATTAATAGCCCTTACTGCCGTATTTAGTTTGCTCGCCACAAACCTTTGCTGAGATTGTAGACTCCTTAACTGCGATACGGCATTGCCTACAGCCGTCTTCACTGAGCTCGGAACTGCACTGTGTGGTACTGTTCTCATAAGGGTATTCGCTGCCGCTACCGCAGCCTCTATAGGATTTGCGCTAGCCGCGCTAGCGCCGCCTCCCCCCTGTAAAGTCGATTTTACCGCCTGAAGGCTCGATGATAGAGTAGATAGGGTTCCGGAAATGCGTTGTTGCTCCGCAGCTACGGCTGCGGCGGATGCAGTCTTTTTCTCCATTTCAGCTTGAGCGGCGGCGGCGGTGGCGGCGGACGCAGTGAGTCTCCGTGACTCGGCGGCGGCGGCAGAGGCAGTTTGTCTCTGTGATGCGGCGACGGCGGAGGCAGTCTTTCTATTCATTTCATCTTGGGCGGCTGCGGCGGCAGAGGCAGTCTTTCTATTCATTTCATCTTGGGCGGCGGCAGCGGAGGCAGTCTTTCTATTCATTTCGGCTTGAGCAGCGGCACTCATTCCCTGTGATGCGGCCCCGCCAAGTAGTTTGACAATATCATCAATTCTACCTAATAGCTCACTAAAGCTTGTAATACGCGGCGGCATACCTGGCGGCGGCTTCCAGTCAGGCG
>SXGQ01379729.1_pt1 | contig 23963 bp, 20 predicted proteins | sample 3178371 | NCBI WGS metagenome assembly SXGQ01 (sample SAMN11356859, study PRJNA531348) | freshwater metagenome | isolation source: freshwater sample F1-20 | place: China: Fuxian Lake, Yuxi | collected 2017-12-25 | reverse complement strand
CCTTCCAGCCAGCCTTTGGATCTTTGCGATGTTGTTCGTTTGCCCAGTCACGTCCTTCTGACTCCATTGTATCTAGAGCCTTGCGACGATAATCTTTTGGGTTAGTGTGCTCTAATGCGATAAATCCGCAACCAAGCTTATCATTATAGTTAGGTGAATCTGGATCAAGTTCTTGTAGGAATCTAATCTTTACGCTTTCGCCGTCTTCAATCTTTAACCAACGGCCTTTGTTTTCGTCCCCACCGCTGTAGGTAGGTTTGTCGAGTGCTTTGTTTAGGTCTTTTAGACCTTTTACTATACTCATATGTATCTCCTTGTTTGTAGTTGATGGTATATATCCATCTGTATTTTCATTATATCATGAGTTCCAGGATCTGTATTCCATGTCGGATACAGAATTTTTAATACAAGCTTTTATCTCCTCGTCGGTTAAATCGCCAGCATCTTTTGCACCATGAGGGTATATCTTACCATATTCGTACGAAGCCCACAAGAGGTCTTTGAACTTTAATTTATTGGCTATGCTGTACCCTAATTCCCTGCCAGCAACATCATTGTCTGTCATAATAGTTATTTTATTAAAATGTCTATTTAATAGATTGTGTTGTTCTGTTGACAAGAACCCGCCTAGTGTTGCCACAACATTTGGAAAACCAGCCTGATGTATGCGTATAGCATCAAAGCTTGACTCTACAACTATAACCTGATCTCCAATTTTTTTGGCACGGTGAATATTAAATAATGTTTTGCTCTTAGGCAAATTTGTACTGTTCTTAAATGCTTTACCTTCTATAGATCTGCCAACAATTCCTATAGCCATTCCATCTGGGCTGTGAACTGGAACAGTCACCATGCTCATATTTTCTGAATACCCTAATTCAAAGTAGGACAACGCTTCTGATAATATACCACGAGACTTAAAATAATCTTTTGCTTTGTCGCTTGACATTAATCCTTTGTGTAATTTATCTAATGTGTCTTTAGAAAACTCTTCAAATACTGGCTTGTCTGCCATTGTCTCTGCAAGCAACTCGTCAAAATTCTCTAGGGCTTCCGCCTCCTTTGAAGATATAAATCTCATTGCTTCAAACTCTGTCTTGTTCATCACACGCTTGACTAACTCTTGAAGAGTGCCTGCTTCTCCACATGCTGGATTAAAGCAAATAAAGGCGCCCTTCTCACGACTTACGCTAAAGCTTGATGTGTGTCTATTTGAATGAAATGGACAGTAGCATAGAAAGTCATTGCTAGTCTCACCAGTCACTTCCAACCCTATTGATTTTAGGATTGATTTAATATGTGCTGGCGTGTACTGCGTGGTATCGACTTCCCTTGCGTTATACCCTCTGATTGCCATGCCTTCTTCTTTCCCACATAAACACCATGAATGCTCATTAAGAACTTCCATGTCTCGCCCGTAAATTCTACCGAAAAGGCAGGGTCTATGTCAAGCACCCTGACGTATCCTTTTCCCCTCATGTCATGTGTTAATAGATTTTCGTATTGAGGACGTAAACTTATTAGCTGAGAGTTATCTTCAAACTCTACTTCAATTTGAAACCTTTTAATTTTTCGATGGGTCATTATTTAAAGATGGTAGGTTTTCATAAATCGGAGTAATAATACCTCGATTAATATCCCAATCGAGATAGAAATCAAAATCTTGACCGTGACGGTTTTTTCTTGAAACAACTTCAATCATATTAGTTCCTGGGTATCGATGAATAGCCATTGCCATATCAGCATCATACTCAATTGCCTTTGACCAAGCAACTTGACTCATCATTGGAGGATTGTCTTGATCTGAAATATCATCTGCTGTGGCTGCAGTAATATCTATTACGGGAATGTTATTTGATACCGCTAGAAGTTTAAACTCACGAGAGATATTACGGTTACGCTCTACCTCAGAGTTGCTTCTCTTATTGTCATTAAATAGTTGGTGATAATCAAGGATAACTAGGTCTGGCTTATGCTGGTCAATCTTTCCTTGAATGGTTGCAGGTGTTACTTCTGCGGTTCCCTCATTTGATACTAGAATAAATGAATTCTTTCCAGCAAACTTTTTCTGACCCCAAGATTTAAATGTATCAACATCTACATCGCCTTTTGAGAAATCAGAAGCTTTAAATAATCCAGAGCCCATCATTGTATATATACGATCACGCATATTCTCTGGCGACATTTCAAGGGATACAATCATTGGCTTAAAGCCTTGCTCCCAAGCCTTGCATGCCAAGTATGAGGTAAACCAAGTCTTACCTTTTCCTGGCCAACCAATAGCAACAATTAAATGTCCTGGAGCCATTCCTGTAGGATATGCGGCATCAATTGCTTCAAAGCCCGTAAGGATTCCTGGACTTCCGCCCATGACTGCAGAACGCTCTTTAACGGAAAGGAAATGATTCTCTGCTGCCTCTAGGTCAATAACATCTACGTCACGAACATTGTTTGTATACTTTTTTAGCGATGCATGATTCATCTGCATTTCTGCAAGTACACGGGCTGCTGCATCTTCTTTTAATGCGGATCCAGATTGAATAAGAATTGATTTTAATCTACTGGTTAAATACTCGTTTTTAAGTTTATCTAAATAATAACCAGTCTCACCTTTAGTTGCGACTGGCTCAAAGTCCTTGAAACGCTCTACCAAGATTCCGACTTCTGGTACAGCCTTAAACTTGTAGTAGTATGACTTTAAAGAATTCCAAATGTCACGATGTGATGTAAAGATATCGTCTACGTTATCTGCGAGAAGGGTGCTTATGTCTTTATTCTTGCATACTGCAGAGATTAATTCCGCCTCTGTATTCATCTATCTCCCTCAACCATTCTCTTAGTTTCTTCTCTTAAAATACTTCTGTGTATTTTATCCTGCTCTGTATCGTGCTGAACCCTATCAATCTTATCAAAATTATAATAAAAAAATTGTAGTGGGTGTCCGTACTTAGATGTTTTAAAATAGTATATCAAAAGCTGTTTAGCCCTTTCAAATCCTACACTATCTATAACATCTTGCATAGCCCACTTTTCTCTAAACTTGTTTAGCTTAGGCTTCTTGCCATACTTTTCTAAGTAAAGAGATTCGTACAGACCAATAAGAACATAAGGTTGTTTCTCATTTGCCACTGTTCAATTCCTTTTCAACTTCACGAGTCTTTTGAATAAGCTTGTTTTCTACAAAGGCATATACTCTTTCGGTAGCCGTCTCTACATTTTCTCCCTTACGAACATCGTCTTCAACGCCAACATTAATCCTAATGCTTTCGTAATTTCCGAGGTTACGTGTAAAAGATAGGTCTACTTTAACTCTTGTTTCTGCCATTACTCCGCCTTCCATACAGGTACAAATTTACCGTCATTGGTCTTAGTATACAATATTAAATTGTGTTTGAGAAGAGCCTGCAATTCTGACCTTGAGGGAAGATCCCTTATATGGCCAGCATCAATAATAAATTGATGAATGTCCAAAATGTCCGATTCGCTCAACATATATTTAGACCAGGTGCTTTCAGGATTACTTATTGGATATACTTTTTGTGGCTGTTTAATCTTGCCCTGTAAAATATATTCTTCTATAGTTACTCTGTGTCTGCCTAAAAGTTTACCTGCCTCTAATACTGTATATGCTCTTTCCATATTTTTATCTACTTGGGCATACGAATACATAACTCTTTTTTTATCTACATAGGACCAGGCAATGACTTCGTCTTTAGCTCTTGATAGCCTTAGTACTTTATGTACTTTACCATTTAAGAAGAAATAGACGAACTTTTTGCGTAATCTCTGTCTGTTTTCTCTAACCATTTACCAAATGCACTTGTCTCCTTGTTGACCATCCATCGCTTACCGCAAAGGATGCAAAATAATTCTGTGTGTAATTTTTGAGAGAATACTCTATCAACAAATACCCGACCACTACACTTTTGGCATTTCATCATAGCGAAATAAGTTTTCCATCCACGACACATGAGTAGTCTGGTGCAACGTGGATCATTTGAATATGAGGATAATCATTTACAATATGTGCTATTGCAAATCCCTTTTGCCAATCGTGATGTTGTGTATATTTCATTCCTGGACCCTTTTCATCACACATGTGTCCAATTTCATATCCACGAAGCGTCTCGCCCTGTCCGCCGTTTCTTAATTCATAAGTAACTAAGTGAGATGCAATTCTATGTGAGTGCCCACGAATGAGTGATACTTGAAGATCTTCCATGTCTTTTCGTACAGAACCAGTTGCGGAAATTGAAATTCCATGATGTACGTGAACATCTCCAAAGCGTTGTTTTGGTAATGAGTCATAGTATATATACTCATATCCTAATGTATCTAAATTCCATAATGTTTCTGGAGTAACTTCTTTTAAATAATCTGGAAGCTTGGCGTCCATGTAATTAAATATTCGAACATCATGATTTCCTAATGCAGAAAACAATTGTGCATCTGGAAGCATCTCACGAGTCTTTGTATAAAATTCTCTAGCTCCTTTAGCTTCGTGTCTCATCATAGGAACAATTAAATCTTTACTATCTGTCTTATGTAGGTTTAAAAACTCTGCAGAACGACCTTCTGTATATTTACTATAACATGCTTGATCGTCGGTATCGCCAAGGTAGTCTACTACGTCTGGCTTAAACCACTTAAGGACCTTAAACCACAGAGCAATCATCTTATCATCTTGATATGGAAATTGCTGATCTGAAGATAGCATCCATTTTAAATCGTTAGCCATTTATTTCCTTACGTAAAAAAAGTCACGAGTCCGTGACTTGGTATTTAACAAATTGTAGCATATTAAACCAGCCTGTCAATAGGCTATAGCTATATAATTAATTCCTATACTTGCTGTCGTTTTCCCAGTGTATGCATTTTCTGGAGCAGAGATTACATATTTAAATCCATTTTCAGAAACAGAATTACTCAAAACCCTTGCGGCCAAAATGTATGAGGACTCTCCACCTCTCATTGAAATAACTACAATTGGCTTCTTACTAAATGTTTTTTTAAATGAGACTTCGTAAATTTTTTTAGCAGCCGTAACACTAATTCCAGAAACCTCTCCAGCCTCAATTTCTGGTCCAGTAGATATAGAGTTTGTGCTGTTATCTATATTAATGCTTGTATTACTTCCGCCAAATGTTGGAATTTTTGATTCTATTTGATTTAATCTAGTTTCCAATGTGCCAAGCTTGGCTGCATCAATTGGTTCTCCGTCTACAAATGGCATTATATGTTTTCTCCTAAATCATGTGCCGAAATTTCTTTTTCAGATACCTCGATCATTTTTGACCTATCTAGACCATATCGATTAAACGAATCTGGGTCTACAATGTGTCTTAGTTTATTCTGTGATACTAGATACATTTTACCATCTGCGACGTTCTTGATCAAGGTGCCGTCTCTAAATCCCAGCTTACCTACAAGCTTAATTCCTGACAATGCCGCCTCAGTTGCCAATACCGTAGTAAAGCACCAAGACTGGGCGGCCCTATCCGAAATCAATTTGTACCTTTTACCATCTTTAATCCAATATGTATCTTTATCTGTTTTAACAGCGATACCTGAAGGAAAATTAGTTGGCTGTGAGATCGTTAAGGTGTTCTTCGTAGTCTTTAACAGCCTCAACCTTTGCCTCTTTTTCTTCCATGAGCTTAGTAATTTCTGCCCTAAGTATTGCAATTTGAGTTTCATAATTAGATACAATCTCTCCTATGCGTTGTTGTAGGGCGGTAATAATTAGTTCCGTTTTTTCTGCCACTTATATTCCTATTCTACTATTGCTTCTACAGAAGTACGTTCTGCATTTAGTGCTGCCAACTGTCTGTCGGCCTCATCTACTAAATCTTCTAGCCTTGAAATTTCTTCTTGATTTTTAACAGACTTAGCGTTTTCCTGAAGGATATCTAGCTCTAGCCCATACTTTGAGTACTCTAGGCTTCTTTGATGTGAAGTAATAAGCTGAAGCTTATCTGTTTTTGTTAATATTGTCATTTTGCCCTCCTTTCATAATTATATCATTTAACCCTGATTAGTCAAGGCCCTCATATTGACCCTCCTAGGTCATTTAGCACCTTTAGAAGAATTATTTTTTTAGCATTACATGCTAATAACTCCTCTTCTAAAGAATATTTATCTTTGCATATTTCAGCATTATTTATAAAAGATTTAATTAAAGCATCTATATTATTAATGCTATTAACAACAAACTCTATTTTTTCTTGATTAGTAAGCATTATACATATCCTGTCGCTGGGCTATATCCAGAATAAGCAGAGCTTCCGCTAGAATTTGTTGCCAATACCCTTGCTCTAGCATAATTATACAAAGTTCCACCGACTGTTTGATATGTTATTTGATATGATGTTCCAGTTACTGTTGCTGTAGTGGCTGGCAAAGTTTGGGTTCCAGATGCACTAGTAGCAAGTTGATATTCAACTGTGTAGCTGGTTGCTCCAGTTGATGCATTCCAAGTGACTAGTCCACTACCAGAAGTTGAAACACCAGTTGGTGTTGCTGGAGCAGAACCTCCCCCAGATGCTGTTGTAGTAATTGTATTTGAAGATTGTACTGTTCCAGATGTTCCAGCAGAATTTGAAGCAGTGGCAAACGCTCTAAATATATTAACTGGAGATATTGCATCGCTAGATGTAATAGTATAAGAAGTTGATGATCCACCACCACTAGAAGAAACACGAGTACTTGAAGATGTTGGAATATTTGGAGAAAGGGCTGTTGTAATATAAACATCATATGATGTTGGAGATCCAGACCAACCACTTGTTGATGCGGTTATTGTGCTTCCAGCAGTACTGTTACCAGAAAGAGTTACAGATCCTCCAGAAGGAATAGATACTGGAGCAGCTATTGGACCACGCTCTTGTCCAGCTACAAAACCAGATGATCCTGCTGAATTTGATGCATTTACATATGTTCTAAAATATAATTGTCCAGAATTATAATCTGTCTGAGTAATTGTATAATTTAATGTAGTTGATGAAGTTGTAGATGCTACAAGTATCTCTGATGTTAAAACTCCAGCTGTTCCACGATAAATTCTTAAATCATAGCTAATTGGTGTGGTTCCAGACCACGTTCCAACACCAGCGGTTAATTGTGTTCCAACAGAAAGTGATGTTGGACTAAGGGTTGGAATGCTTGTGTTGCTTGGTGCAACTGCTGCAGCAGTAACAACAATTGAATTAGAATTTGCTGACTGCGAGCCAACTCCATTATTCCATGTTACTTCTGCACGAATAGCGTATCCAACAGTTCCAATTCCAGCGGCAGTTGAAGGTATTACTAAAGTTGTTCCACCATTTTGTAAAATTGTTCCACCAGTAAATGAATTTCCTCCAGTACCACCATTTGCTATTCTCCAAATAATTGTTAGACCGTCTGCAGCTGGGCTAGCGCTTGGACTTCCCAGGCTTAAAGTTAATGTACTTCCAATAGATGTAGATCCAGAAATTGAAGCTGTTCCTCCAGTAGGAGAAGCAAATGTATATGAGGCTGCTCCCGTTGTAGGTCCATAAGCGCTAAATGTTCCAGTGGTAGCTGTACCACTTACTGTAGTGTTTCCTAAATTTTCGCTAGAAGATCTAACATAAAAATAATATGTTGTACCAGAACTAAAACCAAAATCTTCTGTCACGGTGCTAGTTGTGCTTGCAGCATCATAGCTTGCGGTTGTTGGTGCAGTTGATGAAGAGGTCCAATATAATTGATAGTATGGTCCGCTTCCACCAGAAGAAGAAACTATTACTCTGGCTTGAGTATTATTTAATCTACTTACTGAAACTATAGATGTGCTTGTTGGGGCAGTTAATGCTGGGGAAACCACAGACGTAGTTATTCTTGAAACTGAAACTCCAGTATTTATTCCTAAGTCATAGTCAGTGCCAGAATTAAATGTTGTTTCAACAGCATAGATATAATGATTAAGATCTGAGGACTGAACAATATAACTATAACTTCCTGAAGAAAGAAATGTTCCACCAGTTGTTGAATTACTTAAATTTTTATACCACTGAATAGTTGTTCTTCCAGCCTCTGGGGCATATGCATCAGTAGTGTTCCAACTAGATGAAAAACTTATTGTATTTCCAACCTGGGGCGCAAGATTATTTAAAGATGCAGAGATGTTAATAGGTTGCTGTCTTACTATCTGTAATCCACCATACTCAGTACCAGATTCTGCAAATCCATTATAAGCAGCTCCACCAGAAGAATTTGCTTGAATAAAAAAACTTAAATACTTTCTGTCATATGTAGCGGGTATGGTTAAAGAAACTGCGCTTGAATATGTGGCAAGAGCAGTTTGTGATCCTATGTTTGTGTCGTTTATATCAGAACTGTTATAGGCCCTCCATCGATACTGATATGAATTAATTACCCAACCGTTTGGATTCCATGTTCCGTTTTTACCCCAAACAACGCTACCAACTCTTCTAGCACCGTCAACTCCATATAGCGGAGTTGTGCTTCCAGAGCTTGTTGTTATATAAGGAGAGGTTATTTTAAATACACCAGAAAGAGGCCACACCCTTGTCCAGCCTGAACTAAAATAAACGTAAACAGCTGTAGCCGCTTTCCAAGCTGCGGATGTAGTTCCAGTTGTAGTTTTAACAAATAAACTTACAGCTTTTTTCCATGTAGTTGAAGATGTTCCAGTAGTTTGCTTAATCCATATATCTGACATAGTGTCTCTTTAGTATTGTATCCAAATGTCGCCTATTGCAAATCCGCTCCCGCTTGGAGCGACATTGTTTATAACTGTATTTCTAAAATATCTGCCTGTGTCTGCTACAGAAGTTCCGCTTGAATTTGCTCCAGATGAATAAACCGCCATATTTTCAAATCTTGCATTGGTAAAAGAAGACCCCCCAGCAGTGCTTTCTAACAACAGTCCACGATTAAGACTTCCTGCACTATTTGTAAAACCTATGGATAATGTATTTGGATTTAATGATATATATGCAGAAGAAGTTGGATATCCAGCACTTTCTCTTGAAGATCCATGTCTAAGAATAACTTCATTATTAGCAAAGTTGTATAGCTGTCCGTAGACAGCTCCATTTCCGCCAACAAGTTCCAGAGTGCTACCGACACCAAGCCCTTCAGCCGAATACCCTATTCTTATTGAGCCAAAATTTGAATCGGTTGTAGTTTGAAGTCTTGCACCAGTAATTGTAGATCCAGACTCAATTGATCCTCTAAATGTAGCGGTTCCGCCACCTGCTAGTAATTGAAAGCTAGGTCCTTGAGAGTCATATGCCTGAATACCTTGATAATTTATAATAATTCTATTTCCGCTAGATGGAACAGATGTTGCAGATGTATCTGTTGATCCAGTTGCAAAAAGCTGTATTCCGTTAGCATTAATAGCTGTTATGTTATTGTTTACATCTGTAATAGTTGCAGCGGATTTATTTAATTTATTCTGAACTGCATTTTGTGCGGCAATTGCTGCATTGTATGCAGTTACAATAGTTCCATCCTGCACTGCTTGCCACGCAGATCCACTCCAACGATACTGCTTATTATTATCATTTAAATCAAACCAGATATCTCCCGCTACAAGGCTATAGCCATTTATTGGGTTTGTTGGCTCATCGTTTTGATAAAAGGTTTTATTTTTTGCATTAACCTGATCAGATGTTGCAGCATTTCCTCCAATTACATTGATAGATCCGTAAAGAGTAAGACTTCCATTTGGAGTTAATCTAAATGCGGGAACAGACGTTCCATTATAAGTAATATTTGGACCAACAATTCCTTCTACTGGATCAATAGTTATTTTTTCTACACCGCCAGACAATAAAGATATTTTTCCGCCATTTGCTGTAGCTGGGGCAAGTCTTATCTGTCCGTTATTTGCTGCAGAGCTTTCTATAAGAGAACCATTTATAGTCCATCCACCAATTTTTCCAGAAGTTGATTCTAGATATCCAGTTGTGTTTACCTTAAAGGGCGCATCTAAATAGTTGGCATGTCCAAGCCATACACCAGTTGCAGGCTGAGCTTTAAATATATTATTACCAGAACCTATAGATAAATTTCCTGAAAAATCTCCATTACCCTTTATAGTTAAAGTTGGAGTTGTTGCTCCATAATCAAAACGAAGAACTTCATTGTTTCCACTATCGTATGCAGTAAGCCCTCTTTGAACAATTTTAGTAGTATTTGAATCTGTAAAATTATCTACACCACTTAATTCAATTCTAGCTCCACCAGATGTATCATTAGATCCAACTCTTAGATAAGAAGAAAAGTTACCATTCCCAGCAACTAAATTTTCAATTGATATAACTCCATTAGCTAAATCAACAAAATTCGCTTTTGTTGGATTTACAGAAGAAAAATTTATTCTGGTGTATGTTGGGGTTCCAGATACTGAATATAGGGCATCTTGAGAGTTTCTTGTAATGTAATAAAAAAACATTGGTGCAGTATAAGCAGCAGTATTGTTTGCTAAACCTAGAGCCTGCCTTAAATTATCTAAGCCTACATTTTGTCTATTTGTTGTTCCAGTTACCGTTAAAGTTGCTACTTGAGTTGTGCTTGAAAATCCTGCAGTTGCTGTAGATCCAACATCTGAGCTGCGAACATGGATATCTATAGACTTAAATCCATCAAAGTCTGAAGAAGAATAAGTGCCAGCCCAATTTACTGCAACTGCAAATGGTGCCGATGAAACTGAGAGACCAGAGGCAAGGGTCGGTGGCTCTGCTTGAAGATTAGCAGTTGGATCTGTAACGTATACAGTTGTTGGACTTGATGGATCTCCATTAATTTTACTTGGAGTTACTGTTAATAGAGTTACCGTATAAGCAAATCCAGGGGACGCTCCTCCTGGGGCTGTAATTGTTTTTGTTCCTGCTGCCGTAAAAGATTCTGTGACTTTAGTTCCATCTCCAAATATTCCTCCAGAAATTCTAACATCTACTCTAAGGGCATTAGCGGGAAATGTTGAAAGAGATACTTTTATAAAACCTGCGCCACCTTCTACAACTGCGGAGGGTGCCGAGGGCACAGACTCTGTATTTGTGGTTACAAATTTACCTGGAGACCAATCACTTACTGTTCCATCAGAATATACCCATTGAAATTTAATAGCATACGTTTGATCAATTTTAAGATTGGTTGCTTTAAAATTAAAATAATTTTTATCGGTATCTGGTTGAGGAACTACATTTAGGTCGGCTGGATTAGACATTAAAATCCTAACTGTAACTTATATTCTACGTCTACTTGTCTACCAGAAGGCTTGGTAATTATGTTCCCTCCAGTTAAAACAGATCTACTAATCATTCCATATGAAGGATCAAATGTGTCCTCATCATTTATTCTAATACCGTCAAAGTAGACCGATGTTGTTCCCCCGCTTGTTGCAGTTACTTCAACTCCAAGGCTAGTTATGTTTTTAAAATCTGGTGGAGTTGCTGATGTATTTGAAAATAATGTATTTAAACTTACAGACTGTATTCTGTCTCCCGTTCCAGATGCTGGTGTAAAGTCTACATAACAATATTGTGTGTTAGAGCTATAAAGTTTTACACGTATTTTTGATAAATTAGCATCTACTTTTTTGTAGGCAATAGATATACTGTCATTTATGCTATATCCAGATAAGTCTAAAGTTCCCGTAGCGGTCTTATACTCTTTTGCCGTAGAAGAAGGAGACTGTATTAATACGGCATTCTCACCAATTTTAAAAGTATATGTAGAATCATTTAAGGCTATTTGAGGATTAGATCCATTTGAGTCTTCCCACAAAACATTGTTTTCAAATGAGGAAATAAACTTGCTATCAAAGTTATTTATTGAAGTTCTGCTTGCTGGATATAACGCTATTTCAGATATTACTCCTGCCACATCTTGAGGAATGGTTGCAACAAAAACCGCTTTGTATACAAAGTTACCGCTGACTTCTGCAATGTCTATGCTTGTAAGTTTTACTGGAACCCTATAAAATTCAAACTCTAGTCTTGTGTCGTTTCCGTCTGCATTTGCTGCAGTGCTTCCTATTCCAAATGCCAGCTCTTTTTCAGAAAAAGAAATGTTTCCTGCCAGATAGTTTGTTAAAAATCGTTTACCAAATTTAGTTATCATACAAGTTCAACCTTTGCATTCATTCCTTTTAGTGTTTCCCCACTTGAATTTTTTATTTTAAACACCAGCGTTACGCTTGGATTTCCTGCAGCATCATACACAACTGTATTTGAAACAATGGATATGTCTGATACATTAGGAACACCCCTTCTAAATACTTCTCCGTCTGTTGACTTATTTTCTTCAGATCCAGAGTTTTCTTCTCCTGTAACAAGGGTCCCGTCTAGCTCATCTACATCTTCAGAAAGCAAATCTGATCCAGCAGCTAGGTAAAGTGCAGAAAGAGAGTTTCCCGCTACAAGCCTAACCAAAGACGGGTCTGCGTCATTAACTTCTGGCGAGTTTGAAAAAAGTGGAAATCGGCCAGTGGTTGTAACCCCTGATTTAGAAATTCTTGGATTCTTTGTTGCCATATTTTTATTATACCATTTATGCGCTATAAATAGATCTAGCGGTTATATTGGTAGATACCCCCTCATCAAAAGATGTGTTTACATTTGTTACCAGGAACTTCTTAGTCCCGTCTAAATCATTTTTCGGATAATTAATTGTAATTACATCGCCAACTTCTATTGCTGGGTTTCCAAAAATTTCCATATTAACAGACTGCTGTTGTTTAGACCACTGATTTTTAATCCAGCCGTACAAAGCCTTTGCGTCTGATTCAGATTGAATCCACATGGACTGAAATGTGGCTGGCTCTAATGGCGTAGATTCATCTACTGGTTCAGTATATTCATGCTGAGATCCATTGTCTACATAATTACCTAGTACAAAAAATTGTTGTTCATTTCCTACGGACAACGGAATAAACGAGCTTGCATTATTTATTACAAATATCTCTGCGGCATGATTAGAAAATTTACTTCCTAATATTGTTGCAAATTTATTTATACCTGTACTTGCATATAAGGGTATAGCGGCAGACTGGGCAAAGTTTGCTTTTACGTGTCTTATCTCTCTAACAGTTTTACCAAACTCTTCTATAAAGGAAACCTTATTGTCTGGAGAATTAAAATTCTGTGCCACCTTTTCTCCAAATGTAAAGTCTATAGTGGAAGAAGAATACTGGCCATCATAGATTTTTCTTGACGATGTGTCTGTAATTTGTGTTGAGCTTACTGGATTTGCATAAACATAATCAAAGGCCGTTGTGTGTAGTTTAGAGAATAAGGCTATATTAGCGGTTGGACTAATTATTTTTTTTGTTGGATCGGTAGTATTTGCAACGCTTGTGTCAACAGCACTAACTTTAAAATTATTTACATAAACATCAATTACGACTATTCCCGTAGAAGTATTAACTGTAACGTCAACATCTAGTTTATAAAGAGTTGATGTTAATACTCCGCCGAGCAGCCTTCCAGAGTCTTTATCTTGAGAATCTTCTAAATATATTCTTTTTGTATTTACAATTTTATATATCTTTAAAGATCTATCCTTAGTATCAGATTGGCTTTGATCTGTCTGCAATTCAATATAATAGCCATTTGTTCCAGTAGAGTTAGTAAAAAAACCTATTCCTCCGCCAGATCTTAAATTGGTTAAAGTACTAGCAAATAGTATACCTGCGCCAAAGGAGTATCTTGTATACGAAGTAGAAAATCCTGGTATGTTTTTAATTGCTACAGAATAAGAATTAGTATCTTTATTTGTGCTAGTAACCTTTAAATAAGATCTCTGCAATTCTCTATTTCCAGAAAATGCGTATGAAGTTCCTAATTTTTCTATTTTAGATGCCACACTATTTGATAGATCTAGGTTCTCATTTGCTCCAGATGCTGCAAGTATGGCTGCGTACTCTTCGGCAAGTACCTTTGCTAATTTTGATTTTGTTAACTCATCTGTATATGTAGGAGTTGTTGGAGTAGATGTAGAACTTGTTGAGGCACTTGGAGATGAAACATTAGCAAGCTTTGGCATAGTAAATGAATCATATATATACTCTCCGTATGTTCCAGTGGCCCCTGCTCCCGAATAGGCCCTTACTCTAAAGCTATATTTTTGACCTGGGTTTAAATCATTTCTAGTATATGTTGCTGTATTTGTATTAATAACAAAGTCTGGATCACTATAGGTTCCAGAAGAAACTATTGCACCGCCGTAACTTCCTGGAGTAACGTTTGACCCACCAAATGTTAAAACTACTGTGGTTGGAGATGTAGTATTTATTGAAACCCATGGAATTTTTAAATCGTCAGGAGTTGTGGCCGTAGGAGCAGAATATCCTCCATTAATCATATACCATTCGTAATATACTGGGCTCATGTCCAAGACACCTCGTATCCACTCCAAGAGTTAACTATGTCTTGTGCGTCAATATAATGATTTAATACTGGTGTATTAAATGCACCTCTTGTCTTAATTCTATACTTACCGCTTGGCTTTAGTGTGCCTTGCTTACTTAGTCCTAAATACTTATTGTTATCTGTTTTACTTACCAAATCAACAAAATGTCTGGTTCCATTTTGATCGTCATATTGAAATTCAACTGCATCATATTCTATAATTTCAGATCCAATTGCAAGGTAGCCAGTGTAATTATAAGCTGTTACTCCAAGCTCTTCCTCATTTACAACTGCTGGAGTAAGGTGCATATATTGTCCAGCGGTAGCGGTAGTTAAAATGTTTTGATTTAAAGTAAATGCTGATAAAAAGTATGTATCTGAAACCCACGGGGCCTGAGCACTTTGAATATAATTAGATGTTAAAACACTGTTCCAAAATACTTTGACCTGGTTTGCAGATGGCAAATCATTTTTATTAAAAGAAAGTATGTTGGGCAAATTAGATCCTGAAGGCTCGCTTCTAAAATCCCAATTTGATGTTCTTGTTGAATCAAATATCCATTCTCTACTATAGAACTGAAGCACATTATTGTATGAGAACACAGCAGTCATTTGAGTATCTCTGCATAGCTCTTGCAAGCAATCCCATACAGTTTTATCATTTTCAGTCCACCAATATGTTGGAGTTATTATAGATGTATCTGTATCTTTAATGTTAAAATTATAATTGGTAAATCCTACTGAGTCTAGTAATCTTCTAATGATAGCGGTGGCTGAAAAGTTTTCGCATAACAATTTAGTTGCTATTGTTTCTTGTAATATTTTAGCTCCATCTAGGCCATTTAAAGATATATCCCCAAACTCTGAGAATGACCATGTGTCTGCATAAAATGTTCCTTGCAGTATTTTGTCATATGCCCCTTGAGAATCAGATAGGGTTCCGCCAGAGTTATACAGCTTAATGTATGGCTTAATTTCTGTATTTTTGTATAGGTAAATCTTAGTAGAATCAAATGTAAATGTCTTATCAAATGAGACAATCTTTCTAGTAGACTCATATGAGACAAGACTTAGGGATATAGAGTTTGCTGATATCTTTCCTACTGGCATAAGGTCTTCTGAGCTTGTAGATGACTCTTTGGATATATCAAAAGAAACCATGTGATCTGTTGCATCTACATACCACTTAGGTGATAGTTCAATTAATCCAATATACTTTCCAGAGACCGCCCCAGTCGTTATTCTAGTGCTAGTTAAACTTACGGGTGCAGAAATTGTGGTAGGCTCTGTCTTTACCCACGACGTTCCATTATAATATATTGTTACAGTTCCAGCATCATAATTTTTATTTCCGCCTGTAGTAAATGGAACAATATCAGAGTTTGTTCCAGTAGCAAGGACTGATCCGTTTCCATATATACTCCATGTTGTTGGAGTAGAATGCCCTAGCTCAAACCTGGCGACTATCTTGTTTGTTAATATGGTCTTAGGGTATGTTACTGTTACGTCGAGTCCTACGCCCTGTGCAGAAACATAGTATTTATAAAATGTATCTGATCCAGGATAGTATACTCTAAAGTTTGGGCTATATGTTAAAGACTTAGGATTCTTCCATCCTGAATCAACATCTCCAGATATAGCGTACTTTAATCCTGCGCCTACTGGTCTAAATGGCTTAATAATAGAATCGACAGGGAATAGTTTTTTAAATGGAGTGTATGAGGCGCCAGAAGAATCTGTCTTTGTTATTGTTGCTCCAGTTACGGTAATACCGTCAACCATAGAGTTCATGTTGTATTCAAATATTAGAGATGTGCCGTAGGTAACAGATGTATTTTGCTCTATAGTGTTCTTAGCAGTTGTTGTTAAAGGAATCATTATACCTCATCCAGCGATAATGAAACGCTCCAGTGGGGTTGCAAGCCTCTCTTAACAACCGTAAAATCACATGATGAAAATACTACAGTGTAGGCTTCATATCCAGATGTTGATTGATCTGATCCTGTTTTAGCAAGGTTGACTCTTATATTAAAGCTTTGTTTGCCTTCGTCTCCAAGGTAAAAGGATCTTAAGTCTTCCGCTCCCCATCCGCCATCAACTGTAAGAGTTCTATATGAAGGAAGCATGTCCCAGGATAGCTGGAATTTCTTTTTATCTGCAATATGATTTTTTCTTAGAGTTCCGTTTGATGTTCGCACAATTTTTTCAATTCGTTCTGTGCTTATCTGAAAAGCACTTCTATTGTGCTCTGTAACCTTGTTCCAGGTTTTAACTGTTCCAGCGGGAGTAGCTAAAAGGTCTTTAGCCTCAATATATAAAATTGAGCCTCTAGGTAAATTTACAACTGGTTGCGGCATTAGTAGTTACCTCCCAAAGTTCTTACTCTTCCTTCTTTAGCACCAATTAGAGCCAATTCTGATTTGAACTTTCTCATTATATCATCTGCGGTCACATTTGTGCCATTTAAATCAATATCAATATTATAAACAATATTGCTTGAAGAAGTACTACTCATTCCATTAACGCCAGTAATTGATCCATTTGGAATATTATACTTAGGACCTAGTAAATTATTAGGAATAATTTGTCCGCCAGAAGATGGGACAAATAGCTCTGGTCCTCTTTCTCCTACTAAATAAGGTTGCGAACCATTCATTCCAGTAATTCCATTTGCAGCACGAGCTATATATCCTCCCATGGCTTTTCTAGGAGTAACTCTTGATGCTCCGCTAGTAAGTAATCCGCTTCCTGTTACTCTGTATTTAATTCCATTATATTCAAAGGTGTCATCTTTTTTAAGACCATACTGCATAATAATATCTCTACGCAGCTGATCCTCTAAATCTCCCTTACCTTCACCGCTTGTTTTAAATTTAGGATCATTTGGCTTGCCAAGCTTCGTCATTAGTGTATTTAAATCTTTTGGCTCAACCTTAATGTTTTGTGCACCTGGCTTTCCCCCAGTACCTTGTTTTAATACCTCGTAAATATCGCTTAGTGTATATCCCTTTTTGCCAACTATAGCTTCTGCAAAACCAGTAAATTGTTTAGAGAGTTTGTCTAGTTCTGTAAGCGCTTCCCCTTGCGGAATTTTAATACCGCTTCTTCTCATGGTATATGCTTCGTTAGCGCTTTTAGTTTCGGATGTTATGTTTCCCTTAGAGTCTTTCTTTAAATAATCCTCAAACGCTTTTCTAACAGATTCAGATTCTTTTGCGGCAACACCTAAGTCTTTAAGGAATACAAAGAATTTTTGTTGAGCTTCTTCCATCATTGCCTGTCCAACTTTTTTATCAACTTTCATCATTTCTTCTGCTTGTGATCTAAGAACTCCAATGTCTCCTAGTCTTTCTCCAAGCTTGGTTATAGTAGAAATTTGTGCTTCAAAGTCCTCGGCTTTTTTGCCTTGTGTGGTTGCAGTTGTTCCTTGCTTATCTTTTATTGCAGCATCATCGTCAAGTTTCTTTTGCTCTCTAGCCTCTTCCTTTCTAGCCTGTTTATCAAAATTTGCTTCTGCCGCTTTAAGGCTAGCTTCGTTTTGAATTTGTTTCATTCTAATTTGTGCAGCAGCTGCAGCTTCGTTATCTCCACGAGCAACGGCATTTTGTAGATCAAGTTTAGCCTTTTGCATTTCAAGCTCGGCATTTTCCTTATCAAATGTTTCTCTTAAAGCTCTCTTTTTTGCCTCAGCCCTATCTCGTATAGCTTTAATTTCATCTTGAATTGCCTTAATTGCTTTCTTAGATAAACCTGCATTTCCTTCAGCGGCCTTCTTTGCTGCAAGAGAAGCAGCTTTTTGTTTTTTACCTAAATCTTCTAAAACTGTTGCAGTTTCACTTAAAGTATTTTTATTATCTGTTGATTTTAGTGCTGCAGCAGCAGCATCATTTAATCCTTGAGTAAAAGTTGCTAGCATTTCTGCTTGCTCTGAAGATATTTTAGCCAGATCAATTTTTATATCAGAAAGTACTAATCTCCACTTAGCGTACATTCCGCCAATTGTGTCTGATGAATTTAATATATAAGCAAACTCGGGTCTTTGTTGTTTCAATACTGCTAATGCTTGTGCTCCAAGCTGTTTGTTTTTTACTCCAGATTTAGCAATATTGTCCATTTGAATAGCAATTGCTTTTGCTTCGTCTATTGTTTCTCCAGTGCTATCCTTTGTTCCTATCAAAGACTTGACTGCGGCGTCCAAAGAAGATATTACGGTGTCAACATTAGAGGCAAAGGCGCCTGGATCTATTGTGTAAATGTCGTCTACGCTCTTTGCAAAATTCTTCATAACAAAACTTGCTGCTGAACCTTGATCTGTTATCTTAGTGAATATTGAATCTGATATTGCTCTTACTCCTTGACCAGCTTTTTCTGAAGACTCAATTAAAGCATATATTAAGTTGGTTGCCTCTTCTACGCTCTTACCGCTTGAAATCATTTGAGATTTTAAGTTAGAAGCTAATTCATTTACTTTGCTAGAATCAATGCTATTAAACGTTGAAAGTATCTCTGGCATGTCTGTTTTTACACGCTCTTTTAATTCTTTTAATTCTTTAATTGTTAAGTTTAATCCACTAACTCCAGAAGATTGATAACTTTCATAAGCAGAACGTGCCTGATCTGCCATAAGTTTTTGTTCTTCTTTTAATTCTTTAACTCTTTCTGTAAGAGTTTTATATTTAATTCCAAGTTCCTTTGATCCTTTTTCGCTAATTCCAAAGGTGTTTATCTCTTCACGTCTAGTTTCTTCTACTTCTTTTCGATATTTTCTAATCTCATTTATTATTCCAGCAACTGCTAGTGTTCCAGCAGTAAGAAGTGGATGTTTAATTGGAAACTTTAAAATAGCCGAAACTACATCTTTTGCTGTTCTGGTCAATCCCATAAGGGCTGTTGAAAATAATTTTGTTCCAGATGTTAATTTAGGAAACATTCCTAGCATTGGCATAAAGCTCATAGCCATACCAACGTTAGACATTATTCCACCAGCTGTTCCGCCAACCATTCCTCCAGCCATGCTTAGGCCCATGCCGCCCATCATAAAGCCCATGCCGCCCATTCTTCTCCCACCGTCATTAGCTCTGCCTACAGGACCATCGCTTCCCTCTTGATATCCCTTAACTGGCATAACCATTCCGCCCATATTATATTTACCATTTTGAGCAGGCACTGGAATAGATTGAGGCATAACAATTCCGCCACGATTGTATCCTTGAATCATTCCTCCAGAATTTCTTCTGTTGTATCCTCTATATGCTCCAGGAGTGTATGTACCTCTAGGAAGAGGAGATCTTGCCGCATTTTGTCTTTCGTTTAATTCTCCAATTGCTTTAAGGCGCATCATTTCTTGCCTTGTGCTATTTGTTACAATATTTCCAAACATTCTTTCATTTAAAGTAGCGGTTGGCGGCATTCTTGAAATGTTAGCATTTATTCTATTAAGAACTTGTTGTGCAATGCCCGCTGCTTTTAATGGTGTAATTCCTTGAGATGTAAGCAATTGCATAAGAGACAACAGATGTTCTGGCCTTCTTTGACTTGATAACCAATCTGCAGGAGTTGCTCCGCCACGATTTAATTTTGTATTAAATGATCTTGGAATTGTCATAAATTGATTTGGAAGAATATCGTATGTTCCAGAATAACCAGATCTTGATGTAGGTAAAGAAAGTCCTGTTAATCTTTCAAACTGTGATCCAGTTGCTCTTGGAGAAGATCCAAGGCCGCCAGGTCCTCCATATTGTCTATAGAATTGATTACTATATATGTGGCCAACGACTTCATCTCTTGATGGTCTTCCTGCTGCCAAAATTGGATTGGTCCATGCAGAATTTCTTCCTGACCTAGATCCCATTTGATCATAATTACTTGCGCCTGGACTAAATACCTGTCTTCCAGATCTTGTGTCTGTTCTTCTTGCGCCACTAACCAAATTAATTCTTCTTAAAAATTCTCCTGGTAAATTGATTAAAGTTTTAGCCTGTCCACCAGTTATCATTCCAACTCCGCCAGAACCTGCTCCACCGTTTATTGCCATTAGAAGAGGCAAATTTTCTTGTGTTGCTTCTGCGTTTACAACAAACTCTCCTGGAGTAAGCATAGCTGGAACAATATCTCTGTTAACGTTAGGTCCTGGAACAATGTTTCCATCGTTCATTGTGTAGACATATCCGCCCATATTAAACTTTTTAGGGACTGTTGTTTCTATATTATATCCAGCACCCGAAGTCCTTACGCCTAAAGCCCCTGCAATTCTATTAATAAAATCTCTAGTTTTACCTTTTTTAAACAACTCTCTCATATTAGATTTACCAGTAGGGTCTACAACTGGCTGGTTTAATGTAGGAACCATAGTTGGATTAATTGTTCTTCCCATAGCAGTTGCTTGAGTCTGCATAGAAGAAGCAATCATTCTTTCTGTTTCCAAATTAAGAGCTACAATTTTTGCTCTTGCAGCTTCAATGCTTAGTTTTCCTGCACGAAGTTCTGCTACAATTAATGCTGATTCTCTAGCAGCATTATCTGTTAACTTTGAAACAATTGGAAGAATGTCGTCAAATTGATTCATAAAATCTTTACTTACTGTTCCAGTTGCAGCAATTGTTTGTTTTAGCTGTGCAATTTCAGCTTTTGATTGCATAGCAAGTGTAGCCATCATTGCGTGGTGTCTTGCTGCTTCACCAGATACTATACCAGTTGAAACTCCGCCTACTGTTGTTAGTCCAGGAACATTTGGTAATGGTTCGTTCATATAAATTTGTGGGTTTTGACCAATTTTTTGATTTACAGGAATAGAGCCTGGAACCATTCCAAACATGGTCTGCTGCATTCTTTGTGCTTCTGTCATACTAGATCTTGGAACCATGTGAGAGCTTGCTCTTGTTCCTTGTGCGCCAGCTAGTGGATGATTAGGATTTACTACTCTTTGTCCGCCTGCCGCCATAACTAGATTACCAGCCATTGTTGAAACTGCTGGATTAACACTCATTGCACCAGCTTTTGCTTTTGCTTCTAGTATTGAGAATTCATCAATCAAATTACCTAATGCTTGTTTTAATACTGCTGCTGCTTTAGCATCGCTATAAAATGATTGTTCAACTAGTCTGCCTGCTTTTTCTGCAGCAAGCATCTCTGGGGTTAAATACTTCCATCCTTCGCTACCCTTAAAGAAAGATTTTAGATGAAATACACCTTTTAAAATATAACCAAAAAAGTTAGCAAGCACACCAGTTAACATAATTACTGGTCCAATTACTGCTGTAAATCCGCCTGCCAGTGCTAAGACCTGCTTTACTGGTCCTGGTAAATTATTTGCAAACTGAACAACTTTGTCAATTACTTGAATAAGCACAGTATTAATTTGAAGGAACTGCTCTCCAACTTCAGCAAGCGAGGCCCTGAGACTTTCTATTGCTCTGCGATATTTACCAGATGCTGATTCTGTTACTGCTGATAATTCTCGACCAGCTACTGCCGCCAAATCTTCTGACGAAGCTTTCATTAAATCAAGTACTTGTAGTGTCTGGCTGCCCTGTCTTCCTAAGTTTTCGAACAAAGCATTCAATCTAGCAAATTGGAACTTACCGAACAACTGTTCAATTGCCTGTTGTTTTTGAAGTGGATCTAGGTTATCTAGCGCTGCCTGTAACGTCATTAACGTTCCAGTTAAATCTCCAGCATTGTTATTTACAATTCCTAAAAGATCTATACCTAAAGTTTGAAATTTACCTACTGCAACATCTGTTGGGTTAATTAAAGATGCAAGGGCTGACTTTAAAGCATTTGCACCTTCTGATGCATTAATGCCGCCTTCACGCATAGCTGTTAGATATAAAGCAAGGTCCTGTACGCTTCCGCCTAATCCTTTAATTACGGGACCAGCTTTTGGAATTGCTTCTACTAGATCATTAAGGGTAGTTGATGTTTGGTTTTCAACTGCGTTAAGAAAGTTAATTGACTCTGAAAGTTCATCTGTATTTTGTTTAAATGCTGACTGAATTGCAAGAGTTGCTTTCATTGCTTCTTGTCTGTCTACTTCACCAAGAACTGCGAGTCTGGTGGTTTCTTTAATTGAGCCTAATAGCTCGTCTCCAGTTTTACCAGTTGCTGCAATATCCGCTGCAAGTCCGATAGTTTCTTTAAATGAAACACCCATTGCCGCAGAAATTTCTTTTGCAGTTTTTGATACATCATCTCTAACTTTACCTAACTCTGCCGCTGAAGTTCCTGCAACATCTCCGTACACCTTAGTCAAGCGAACTAATTCTTGGTCTGCTTCTCTAAATGCTTTAGCGGCCTGTGCTCCAAATGCGACGAGTGGTACTGTTAGACCAACTGTTAACTGACGACCTGCCCACTGAGTATTTTTACCCCAGTTAATAAGTTGTCCAGCGCCATCCTGGATTACCTTATTCATAATTTGAAGTTCTTGTCTTGCTATGGCGGTTTTATTTTTTACTTCATCAAGTCCTCTTGGAACATGCACATTGAACTGCATTAATCCCTGTGCATTTCTGCCTAGCGGTTGTAATACTGCGTTCTGTAAGGCTACTTGTTGTTTTGCTAATTCTCTTATAAGTCCGCCAGATGTTCTTGCTTGATCTCTAAATGTATTAAAATATTGATTTAATTTAAGTTTTCCACCATCAAGATTTTTACCAAACTTTTCAACATCTGACTGTAGGCTTACAAAGTGTGTGGAGTATTGACCAGTACTTCTAAGTGTATCTGAAAATGAACGATTCATTACGGCAATTTGATTTGCCAGCATCTTGTTTGAGCTAGCTAGTTCTTGCTGTAATTTTGATAGACTTGCAGTAACTCTATGCACATCGGCAATGAGAGCTGAGAAGTCGGCATTAGCGACTATTCGTGTACTGATTGTTTCGTCAGCCATTTATATTCAGGTTACTCCTTAACGTATCCTAGTCCTTCTCCAATTCCGAATCCAGCCTGAGCTGCGAATCTTCCTTGTAGTGAAACAACATCGTTGGGATTAGCATGTATTCCTGCTGCTCTCAACTCTATCTCTTCAAAACTAGAACCCTTGTTACTGTCTTCTTGATACTCTCCTATATCTACTCCCTTTAAAGATGCAACGAACTTTCTTTCTGAGTGTTCCTTTTTCTTTAAAGCCTGGAATGTAGCTATAAGTTCTGGCATTGATAAATTTTCTTCAAGTTCATCGTAATTCTTCCAATGTCCTAAAAGAAAAAGTTCTCCTTCTAAAGCGGCTAAGTCTAGTTCTGACCAGCCAGAACCGCTGCCGCTAGAAGGTTTGGGTCGTCAAGTTTAATTCCTCCGCAAACTTCAAGTATGCGATTCATTGTTGGAACATCGATTGCATCTTCAAATGCTTCTCTGTCTGCTACTAATTCTGGTAGCTGTTTTTATAGTGCAATTGCACAAGCGTCGATTAGGATGTTTAGTGTTTCATCCTCTGTCTGGGACTCCCCAGTTTTTTTGATTGCGATCATGAACTTACGAAGTTCTTTAATTGAAAGGGGCTTGAGCTTTACGGTCTGTCCGTTTTGTAGCTGTACCTCTTCTACGTTATATACT
>SXGQ01031687.1_pt1 | contig 23964 bp, 24 predicted proteins | sample 3178371 | NCBI WGS metagenome assembly SXGQ01 (sample SAMN11356859, study PRJNA531348) | freshwater metagenome | isolation source: freshwater sample F1-20 | place: China: Fuxian Lake, Yuxi | collected 2017-12-25 | reverse complement strand
GGTTATGAAAAAAACTCTTGTAATTGAAGTTCCTGTATAAGCAACAAATATTGATGATAAAGATAATCCCATTAAAGCTGCAAATACCCAAAAAACTGATTGGGCTTTAGCCACATTCATTTTTGCTATTCCAAAACTCATGTAAATGATAACTCCAAGCGGAGCTAACATAACGACCCAAGCTAAACCAGAATTATAAAGTGAATTTCCAAAATTTGATAACGCTAAAGGTTCTAAAGACTGAACCGCTAATTTAAAAGTTAGTAAAGCAACAAAACCTGTCAACAATAATGCTGAGGCCATGTAGTTGTAAACCTTCAACATATAAGATCGTAAACCCTGATCAATAATTGTTGCTGAAACTGAAGATCTACTTGTTGCGTTTTGTCTGTTTAATGCCATGGTGCCAATATAATTATTTTTTTTAAAATTTCAATACCTACTTTACTTCAGCCTCTTTAATTCATAAAAAATATTAGATTTTAATGTTATATTTTTATGAAATTTAAGAAACTTGGGGCTACAAATTTAAAAGTAAGCTCAATTTGTCTAGGAACTATGACTTGGGGGCAGCAAAACTCTCAAGCAGATGGATTTGCCCAAATGGACTATGCCTTAGAAAAAGGCATAAATTTTTTTGATACAGCTGAGCTTTATGCAACCCCGCCTATGGACCATTCTTACGGTAAAACTGAAGAGATTATTGGTAATTGGTTTTTAAAAAAAAAGAACAGAGATAAAATTATATTAGCCTCAAAAATTGCTGGCCCTGGCTTTAAATGGATAAGAGGTGGTGGAAACGAATACTACTCTGAAGGAATAGAAACTGCACTTGATAATAGTTTAAAAAGATTAAAAACAGACTACATCGATCTTTATCAATTACATTGGCCAGAACGAAACACAAATTATTTTGGTAAATTAGATTACGTACATGACGAAAAAGAAAACAAATGGCATGCTTTTGATTCTGTTTTAAAATTATTAGAAAAATTTATTCAACAAGGAAAAATCAGACACATTGGTATTTCAAATGAAACTCCTTATGGATTTTCAAAATATTTAGAACAAGCTAAAGTCCAAAATTTACCAAGAATAGTTTCTGTTCAAAATCCATATAATTTTCTCAATAGAACTTATGAAGTGGGTATGTCTGAAATTTCTTTAAGAGAAAATGTGGGTCTGCTTGCTTATTCACCTTTAGCTTTTGGTTATTTATCGGGTAAGTATAGAAATAATCAAATGCCAAAAAAATCAAGAATGGGTTTGTATGCTGATATCTGGGGAAGATACAGAAAAGAAAAAGCTTACAAAGCAGTCGATGAATATTTTAAACTTTCTGAGAGAAAAAAAATATCTCTGACACATATGGCTTTAGCTTTCGTAAACACAAGACCTTTTGTAACTAGTAATATTATTGGCGCAACGACTATGGAACAACTTAAAGAGAATATCGCAAGTATAGATGTTGAATTAGACGATGAAACTATTAAAGAAATTGATTTGATCCATCACAATTTTCCAAATCCTGCTCCTTAAAAAAATTAAGACTTTAGTGTTAAATAAAAATCAAGTAATCAGCTTTTATGAAATTTAAAAAATTAGGTCATACCAATATTGACGTAAGTTTAATCTGTCTTGGAACCATGAATATGGGAGAACAAAATTCTCAAGAAGAAAGTTTTGAACAAATGGATTATTCTTATGACCAAGGTGTAAATTTTTTTGACACGGCTGAAGTTTATGCTGTTCCACCAAGAGAAGAGACACAAGGAAAAACCGAAGAAATTATTGGTAATTGGTTTATAAAAAGTAAAAAAAGAGAAAAAATTATTTTAGCAACCAAAATGGTTGGTCCCGGGCCTCAGTGGATAAGAAATGGCGGTGGAGATTTTACTGAAAAAAATATGTCGATCGCTATTGATGGGAGCCTTAAAAGGCTTCAAACAGATTATATCGATCTTTATCAATTACATTGGCCAGAACGAAATACAAATTATTTTGGTAAAAGAAATTATACACACGATCCAAAAGAAGATAAGTGGAATGATTTGGAGTCTGTTCTAAAAGGTTTAAAAAAATTTGTTGATCAAGGAAAAATTAGATACATCGGGATTTCAAATGAAACACCTTGGGGTTTTGCAAAATTTTTGGAAATATCGAACGCCCTTAAATTACCAAGAATAGTTTCAGTGCAAAATCCTTATAACTTATTAAATAGAGCCTATGACATAGCGATGTCAGAAATTTCTTGTCGAGAAAAAGTAGGTCTACTTGCTTACTCTCCTCTTGCGTTAGGCTACTTGTCTGGAAAATATAGAAATAATCAAATGCCAAAAAAATCTAGAATTGGTTTATATGGACATTTTTGGACTAGATATAAAGAAGATAATGCTAAAAAAGCAGTTGAAGATTATTATAATCTAGCAAAAGAAAATGGGCTTACTTTAGCTCAAATGACTCTAGCTTTTATAAATTCTAGACCTTTTATGACAAGCAATATTATTGGTGCAACAACAATGGAACAACTTAAAGAGAATATTGGAAGTATAGATATTGAACTTAGCCATGAAATCGTCGATAAAATTAATTTAATTCATGCCAACAATCCAAATCCAACTCCGTAATGCTCAAATCATTGAAATTATTTCAATTTAGTATAAAAATAAATTTATGTTATTCAAAAAACTTTTAACTTTAGTTTTTCTATTAACATTCACTTTTAATTCTTTTGCTAATACACCAACTTCAACTGGTATATTTAAAAATTGGGAGAGCTTCACAGCTGAAATGGAAGGGAAAAAAATTTGTTTTGCCCAAACTATACCTTCAAAAAGAGCTCCAGATACAATTACGAGAGAACAGTCAAAATTATTTGTAACTTTTAGGCCGTCAGAAAATATTAAAGATGAAGTTAGCTTAACAAGTGGCCATGACTATAAAGCTTCAACGGTAATAGCTAGTTCAGGGAGCACAAACTATTTGTTTTCTTCAGAAAAAAATTTTGCATGGATACTTAACGACCAAGAAGAAAAACAATTTATTGATGTGATGAAAAAATCTACAACTATAATTGTAAAAGCAAAAACGCTGCAAAATGCTGAAACTGCAGATTACTACTCTATGATGGGTTTCACTAAAGCATATAATGAAGCTAAGAAAAACTGCACTTAATCAATGAAAAAAATAGTTTTGGCCTATTCAGGAGGGCTTGATACCTCGATTATTTTAAGATGGCTGCAAGAAAATTATAAAGCAGAAGTCATCGCCTATACTTCGGATATAGGACAAGTTATTGATAAAAAAAAAATTATTAGAAATGCAAAAAAATTAGGTGTTAAAAAAATAATTATCGAAGATTTAAAAAATGTTTTTGTAAAAGATTACGTTTTTCCAATGTTAAGAGCTCATGCTTTATATGAAGGAACTTATTTACTAGGTACCTCGATTGCAAGACCATTAATTGCAAAAAGACAAATAGAAATAGCAAAGAAATATGGAGCCTATGCAGTTTCTCATGGCGCTACGGGTAAAGGAAATGATCAAGTAAGATTTGAATTAGGTTATGCTTTTTTTGGAAAGAAAATTAAAGTCATTGCACCGTGGAGAGAGTGGAAGTTAGCCTCTAGAACAGATTTAATAAAATACGCAAAAAAAAATAATATTCCTATACCGAGTGATAAAAAAGGAGCTCCGCCTTTCTCGGTAGATGATAATCTTTTTCATACTTCCACGGAAGGTAAAGCTTTAGAAGATCCAAAAAACTCTGCACCGGAATATATTTTTCAAAGAACTGTCTCTCCAGAAAAAGCACCAAATAAAAAAACAATAGTTAAAATTGGTTTTAAGAATAGTGAGCCTGTTTCAATTAATGGAAAAAAACTTAGCCCAGCAAACTTATTAGAAAAATTAAATCAGATCGGTGGTAAAAATGGCGTAGGCAGAGTCGATCTTGTTGAAAATAGATTTATTGGAATTAAATCTAGAGGAGTTTATGAAACACCAGGTGGCACATTACTTTATGCAGCACATAGAGCGATAGAGTCAGTTACTTTAGATAAACAAACTATGCATGAGAAAGAAAGGATTATGCCTTTATACGCTGAGCTTGTTTATAATGGATATTGGTTTTCAAAAAAAAGGCTTAATTTTCAAAAAATAGTAGATAAAAATAAAAATAAAGTTAATGGAACCGTTAGTCTAAAAGTATACAAAGGAAATGTTACTATTGTTTCAAGAAACACATCAAGTAATGCATACTCAATGAAAAAAGTTTCATTCGAAGAAAACAAATCATTTAATAAAGCTAAAGTTGAAAGATTTATTAAATATCATTCAAAACAGTTAAATAAATCATAAAAGTCTGATACGATTCCATTAATGAACCAAGCGATTCGAAATATTCAACTTACCGCAGTCATTGCAGTTTTAATTGCAACTGTAATTGCATTTTTTGTAGAGCTGTCAGTTATGTATCAAACAAAAAATATTGGACTAGCTGATTTGTTATTGATGTTTATTTATATAGAAGTTCTTGGTTTAGTTAGATCTTATTGGGAAACAAGAGCGGTTAGAATTACATATCCGCTGGTCATAGCCATCACTGCGCTAGCTAGATTTATAATTCTTCAAGATAAGAATAGTGATCCAACAAATTTAATTTATATCTCTCTTGCTATATTGATTGTAGCAATAGCAACAGTTGTTATTAGATTTAGAAATAGTAGATATCTTAAGCTAGATCCTTCAAAGTCTGCTGATCTTTAAAACACTCGAGAGTATTTTTTAATAAACACACAATCGTCATAGGTCCTACTCCTCCTGGTACCGGAGTTATTGCTTTAACTTTCTTTTTTACAGCTTCAAAATCAACATCACCAACTAATTTATCTCCGACTTTATTAATACCTACATCTATAATAATTGAATTCTTTTTAACCCAATCACTTTTAACAAGATTAGCAATACCTACAGCTGCAACTAAAATATCTGCTTTTTGACATACACTTTTTAAATTTTTTGTTTTTGAGTGAACAATTGTAACTGTACAATTTTCTTTAAGAAGTAATTGAGCCATAGGTTTACCATTTAAATTAGATCTTCCTATAATAACCGCATGTTTTCCTGATAATTTTTTTTCTACTTTCTTGATCAAAAGTAAGCAGCCAAGTGGCGTACAAGGAATAATAGATTTATAACCAGAAGATAAATTTCCAACATTAATAGGGTGAAAACCATCAACATCTTTTTTTGGATGAATGGCGTTTATAATTTTTTCTTTACTTATTTGCTTAGGCAAAGGCAGCTGAACTAAAATACCAGAAACATTCTTGTTTTTATTTAGTTCTTTTATTTTGTTTAAAACTTTTTTTTCTGTAATATTTTTTTTATATTTTATAACTTTGGAATTAATACCAACTTCTCTAGAGTTTTTTTCTTTGTTTTTTACATAAATTTTACTTGGAGCAAAATCACCAATTAAAATTACAGATAAACTAGGTGCTTTATTATATTTTTTTTTTAGTGAAGAAATTTCTTTTTTAATTTCTTTGGTTAATGATTCTGCTTCTTTTTTTCCGTCTATGATCATTTTCTAAAATACTAGTTTATTGAAAATTTCATTAATAAAATTTCTTAAAAAAATTAAACCAAGAATAAGTATTACTGGAGAAATATCTACAGATCCTAAGTTTGGAGTATACCTTCTTATAAATCTTAAAGCAGGATCTGTTAATCTGTAAGTTGTCTCTAAAATCAAATAAACAAAGCGATTACTTGTGTTGATAACGTTGAAGGCAACTAACCAACTTGCAACTGCGTTTATAATTAAAATCCAAATATACAATTCTACAATTTGATTAAATAAAATAAGGAGAGAATTCATTAATTTTAGTTTTTTAATTTTATCATTTCGTCTCCAGGTGTAAAAATTTCAATTTTTTTCCAACCTTGAGATTTAAAAATACTTGCAACTTTTTCACTTATACACATAACAGTGGATTGTGTCATTAATGGACCTAGCGAATAATTTTTAACAATAGCAACAAAACTTTCAGCGCTTCTAGATGAGTAAATATAAATGAGATCTGGGGGATAAAGTTCAATTAATTTTTTATTCTCATTATTTAAATCAAGAATGAGTTCGGAGTGGTAATTAATTATTTTTTTTACTTTTATTCCTTCTTTTTTCAACTCAGAATCTAAATTATAAGCAATATAATCCCCACAAAAATAGGCAAGTACTGAATTTATATTTATTTTATCAGAGATCATAATTAAATTTTTTAATGCATTCACCGTACCGCCAGCTGAAGAGGTATTTTTAAAACCGGCTTGTCTTGCAATTTTTTCTGTTAATGATCCAACACAAAAACAATGCAGATTTTTATTAGTAGAATTTAATTTAAGATTTCTTATAGCGTTAGCGCTTGTAAAAATAAAAGCATCAAACTCATTTGGATTAATAGGATCTATGTTTGAAGGTAAAATTTTTAAAGTTGGTAAATGAATAATTCTATGGCCAAGTGTGAAAAGCTTTTCCATTAAGTCCTCAGCATCTATTAATGGTCTTGTAATTAAAATATTCATTTATTTTTTGTAAAGTGATGGCCAGCTAAATTTAAAATTTTTTCGCCAGTTATTTTGCCAATATTTACGGCATCATCTTCTTTGCCCTTCATTTGATGAGTAAAAAAGAAATTCCCGTTATCTGAAAAAAGTTGAGTTGATAAAACTAATTCTTTATTTTTAATCATGGCTAGTCCGCCAACAGCAGTGTCACAATCACCACCAATCGTTTTAAGAAAATTTCTTTCTGCCAAAGCACATAGTCTGGTAGTTTTATGATCAATTTTTTTAAGTAAATTATTTATAAAAGTATCTTCCTTTCGACATTGAACAGCAATAACGCCTTGCCCTACGGCTGGTAACATTTCATCTTGAGAAAATATTTGTTTAACGTGTTCTTCTAATTTTAAAGTTTTAATTCCAGCAAGAGCAAGTACTATTCCATCATACAAACCATCTTTAAGTTTTTGAATTCTAGTATCAACGTTCCCTCTAATATTTTTAACTTTTGTTTCTTTATTTAACTTTTTTAATTGCAGGTCTCTCCTTCTAGAACTTGATCCTATTATGCCACTTTTTAATTCATGAATATTTTTAAATTTGAGACTAATAAATGCATCTCTTGGATCGTTTCTCTCCAGATAGGCAGCAATAGTAAGCGACTCTATTTCTTCTGAGGCCATATCTTTTAAAGAGTGAACCGCTATATCTATTTTTTTTTCTAAAAGATTTTCCTCAATCTCTTTACAAAATAAATTTTTTCCTCCTATTTCTGATAGTTTTTTATCATGAAAGATATCTCCTGAAGTTTTAATAGTTTCAACTTTGATTAAATCATCGGATAAGCTTGCTTCTTTATCTAATATAAGTTTTTTCACTTTAGCCGCATAAGCTAATGAAAGTTTGCTACCTCGAACTCCAATTACAATTTTTTTCATTATTAATTTATATTTTTAAGAATTTTATTTTATACTATTCTTATATTGAGTTCATAAATTAATGAAAAAAAATATTACATTCCTTGGAATAGAAACTAGTTGCGATGAAACTGCCGCAGCAGTAATTCAAGAAAATGAAAATGGATCTGCAAAAATTTTATCGAGCATAGTTTCAAGTCAAATAAAAGAACATGAAAAATTTGGTGGTGTAGTGCCTGAACTTGCTGCCAGGGCACATGTTGAAAATATAGATTTTATTATTAACAAAGTGCTAGACGAAAGTAAGTTAGCAATTACTGATATGGATGGAATAGCAGCAACAGCTGGACCGGGTTTAATTGTTTGTCTAACGGTGGGTTTAAATATTGGTAAAACGATTGCAGCTTTTGCAAATAAACCTTTTGTAGCTGTTAATCATCTTGAAGGGCATGCTTTAAGTCCAGGTTTAGAAAATAAAATAAAATTTCCATATTTACTTTTATTAATTTCTGGTGGCCACTCACAATATTTAATCGTTAAAGACATTGATGAATACGAACAGCTAGGTACAACTATTGATGATGCATTAGGTGAAGCATTTGATAAAACTGCAAAAATGTTAGATCTTGGATATCCAGGAGGTCCTAATATTGAAAAGTTTGCAAAGCTAGGTGATAAAAATTTTTATAAATTACCTGAACCTATTATTAATAAAGCAGGATGTAATTTATCTTTTGCAGGACTTAAAACAGCTGTCCTAAGAGAAACAAAAAATATTAATGGTGATCAACAACTAAAATATAATCTTGCAGCATCTTTTCAACATACGGTAAATAAAATTTTAGAAAAAAAAACAAAAGAAGCGATGAAACAATTTAAAGATAAAATATTTCTCAAAGAAAAAATACCTTTTGTCGTAGCTGGGGGTGTTGCTGCTAATTTATCAATTCGAGAAAATTTAACAAAAGTTTGCGAACAGATGAATTTTATCCCCCTGTTTCCTAATCCAAAATTCTGTGGTGATAATGCTGCAATGATTGCCTGGGCTGGAATTAAGAGATACAAAAAAAAACTAATTAATAATTTAGATTTCGTTGCTAAATCAAGATGGCCTTTAGATCCCTCCGCTAAATATTTAAAAGGACCAGGACTAAAATTATAAAATAGCAGAATTAAAAAATTAATATATTATTAAATCTAGTGTAAACTAAATTTTAAATTTTACTAAAAAATTTTATAAATTATGTCTCTAGCTTTAAAAAGAACATTTCCTCATCTTTATACATTTTTAAAAAAATATGAAAAACATATGCCTGCTAGATACGACAATGGGATGAAAAAAAATATACTGTAAATTTACAAATTGTTTCAATGTTAAATTATTGGAAACATTACCCTAGATTAAAAAGAGAATCAGACATTGTGTTTAGTTTTTATAATGGGGAAGACTTTATTGATGTTGGTGCTCATCATGGATCTTATGCGTTCTTATTGGCACCAAAAGCTACAATTGGAGATACGTTTGTATTTTGTGAACCAAATACGAGTTGTAAAAAAAATTTATTAGATAATTTAAGTGTGCTGAAAAAAATATTTAAACATATTAAATTAGAATTTGTTTTTGATCCTATTAGTAACGGTAAGCTTGTAAATGAGCAACAAACTGATTATGGCCATTTGGTTTATTCAAACGAAATTGAAAGCAAAGTATCAAATAATAATTAAAAAAGTATAAAGTCTGTTCAAATAGTCGGTGTTGTAGAAAAATTAAATCTTAATTCTAAATTTATTTAAATTGATGTTGAGGGCGCTGAATATGAAGTTCTCGAGGGAGCAAAAAATACACTTAAAAATTATAAAGCTTTAATTATGCTGGAAAAACATCCAACTTTAATTCCAAAAAATATAACATTTGAAAAAATTGACGAGCTTTTAAATTTAGCAGGATATGAAAAAAAATGCTTAATATTTCAAGATGATATATCGATCAATGAAATCTGGAAGAAAAATTAATGACAGGTAAGTCACTTTTGATAATGAAGATTACTAAATAACAGGCTCAATAAATATTTAGCTTGTTTTACAATTTTTACACAAACCAAAAAATTCCAAGTTATATTTGTTCACTTTCATCTCGTTATTGCCTTTAAAACTTGATAAATATTTAGTTAACTTAGAGTCATTAACCTCCGATATATCCTCGCAAGTTTCACAAATATAAAAAGCGCTTGCTTTTGAAATTTTACAATTATTGTTTTTACAAGCAACGAAGGCGTTTTTACTTTCAATTTTATGAATTTTGCCTATTTCCATTAACTTATTTAAAGCTCTATAAACTTGTAAGGGAGCTTTAATACCTTTTTTTTGAACATTGGATAGTATCGAATAAGCTTTAAGAGGTTCATTTGCTTTTTCAATTAATGCAAGAACTACTTGTTGATTTTTTGATAAAAGTTCGTTTTTTTGTTTCATACTTTATTTGCTAGCCTATAAATTTTTTTTAGTCATTGTTAGAGATAAAATAAATAATATTAGAGCTACCGAAATAATTGAAGGGCCAGAGGGAGAATTTATTTCAAGAGAAGCAAACAAACCGATTAACACAGACAAAAGTCCACCGATAACTGAAAAAAAGACCATTTGCATTGGACTGTTGGATAAATTTCTAGCCATGGCTGCTGGCACAATTAACATCCCCGTTATTAATAAAAGTCCAACCATCTTAATTGAAATTGCAATGATCGCTGCCATTAATATTGTAAATATAGCGTTGGCTTTTTCAGGGTTCATACCTTCGGCTGCAGCTAAGTCATAATTAATGGTGGAGGCAAACAATGATTTCCATATTAGTTTTAAAATTAAAATGATCGCTAAACCACCGACCCATATGACTATTAAGTCAACTTTGGTTACTGAAAGTATATCGCCAAACAATAAACCCATAATATCAAATCTTATAAAAGACAAAAAACCCAAGACCACTAAGCCAAGTGCTAAAGATGAGTGAGCTAATAAACCTAAAAGTGCATCTCCTGCTAAATTAGTAGTTTTTTGAAGTCTTAATAATATTAAGGCGACAATGGATGAAACTATAAACACAGCAAGAGAAATATTCATGTCAATGGCTAGAGAAATCGTCACCCCCAGTAAAGCGGCATGGGCTAAGGTATCACCAAAAAAAGATAAGCGTCGCCAAATTACAAAACAACCCAGCGGACCTGTGACTAAGGCAACTCCTAAACCTGCAATCAATGCTCTAAAAAAAAAATCGTCTAACATTTTAGTTTATTTTTTCTTTAATGCTTCCATCCGTTGAATGATCATGATCATGATTATGTTTATAAAGAGATAAAATTTGAGATGCATGGTCTCCAAATAATTTTTGATACTCTTTATCTTGAGCTACATTAACCGGCGTACCTGAACAACAAACGTGCCCATTAAGGCAGATTACAAAATCAGTTGAGGACATAACCATATGCAAATCATGAGAAATTAATAAAATTCCACATCCCAATGTTACAGATATTTTTTTAATTAATTCATATAAAGCTGCTTCCCCTGTAAAATCCACGCCTTGAACTGGCTCATCTAATACTAAAAGATCTGGTTTTTTTGCAATAGCTCTTGCAAGTAGCACCCTTTGCAATTCTCCTCCTGATAATTTGCTCAAACTATTATTCTTTAAGTGTTCAGCTCCAGTTAATTTTAAAGCTTCCTCTATTTCATTATTTTCTAAATGTTGCGTTAACACCATAAAATCAACAACTCGAACAGGCAAAGACCAGTCTATTGAAATTTTTTGAGGCACATAGGAAATTTTTTTAGTAAATCTTTCAACACTACCGTGAATATCTTTATAAATTCCTAATGCAATATTAACAGTGGTTGTTTTGCCTGATCCATTAGGACCTATAAGCGTAACGATATTACCTTTGTATATTTCAAAGCTAACATCTTTAACTAACCATTTATTATTTTTAAAAATTCCAGCATTTTTTATTTTTACAAGAATTTCTTTTTTTTTAGGATCCATATTTAAATTTATAATTGACTTATATTATTTAACATTTATAAGATGTTATATTATAACAATTAACAATCTCTAATAAAAATTATGCAAATTTTAAAAAAATTAAGTCTACTTATCTCTTTTATTACAGTTTTTTCATTTATGACTACTGCTCAAGCTGAAATTAAAGTGGTCACTTCGATTAAACCCGTTCATTCATTGGTTAGTCTTGTTATGGATGGGGTTGGCAAACCTGTTCTCATTGTAACCGGAAATGACTCCCCTCATACGTTTCAGTTTAAACCAGCGAATGCAAAAATGATCCAGGATGCAGATATAATTTTTTGGATAGGTAAAGATTTAGAAACTTTTTTAGAAAAACCTCTTAAAACAATTGGTCAAAAAGCTAAAATAACTACTTTTTTAGAAAGCAAGGAAATTAAAAAGTTAAAATATAGAGAAAATAATATTTTTGAAAATAAAGAGCATGATGACCATGATAATCACGGTAAAAAAAAAGATGCTCATAGTAAAAAGGATGAGCATGACTCTGATGGGCATGGAGAATTTGATGCTCATATTTGGACAGATCCAGCAAATGCAAAAATAATGGCTGAGATAATTACAAAACAATTGTCGGAATTAGACAGTAAAAATAAATCTATTTATGAAAGTAATGGAAAAAAAACTTTAGCTGAATTAGACGCCTTGATGAAGGATATTAGTAAAGACACTAATAAAAAAGCAAGTTTTATTGTATTTCATGATGCTTACCAATATTTTGAAAAAAGATTTGAAGTTAAAACTGCGGGCGCATTATCCATTAACCCAGAAGTTTTGCCAGGAGCAAAGCAATTAACAAGTATAAGACAGGAAATAAAAACAAAAAAAATTAATTGTATTTTTTCAGAACCACAATTTAATCCTGGGATGTCAAAAGCAATAGCTCAAGATACAGGGATTAAAACTTTTGTGATGGACCCATTGGGCGCAAATTTAAATGATGGAAAAGATTTATATTTCAAACTTATTAGAAATATTTCAGCCTCAATTAATAAATGTTAATCAAAAAAAGGCAACAAATCAAAGATAACTAGTTTAAATTATTCTTGCGTTTATAAGCATAATTTTTTATTTTAAGTAATGAAAAAAATAAAAACTTACTTCATAAGTATTATTTTCTCATTCTATCCATTAGAAATTTTTAGCAAAGAAATTGTAGATAAAAAAATTATCCTGGAACGTATTGAAGAACTTGGAAAATTCAAAGAGCCATCAAGGTATCCAGAAACTCTCGAAAAAAAATTAACCCTAGGTTGTTCAGCATTTTCTTGTGCTGGAGACACGGCTACTAAAGAAATGTCTTTAATATTTGGAAGAGATCCTGATTATAATTTGCGACATCCAGGAAATGTTTTGTACGGTATAGCTTTGTTTGAGATATTTTATCAAAAAAAGTTAAATGATGATGAAAAAAAAATTAAACAATTTATAGAAACCTTTGATGATAAAAAAAAATATAAAGATGAGATTGTAGCTTTATTAAAATTAAATGATTCAAGAAAAAAAATGAGAGCCACTTTGGGGATAGACCTAAATACAGAAATTGAAGAAGTAATTGAAAATTTCTGGGTAATGGGTGATTTTTTAGAAGCAGGAAAAATTAATAAACAATATGTAGATATAGAACTTAAAAAAAGAGAAAAATTATTAACAAAATATCAAGAAAAACTTAATTCTTTTAAAAATGATTTGAGTAAAGTTAAGGATGAAAAGCTTTATAAACAAATATCAGAAAAAAAAGATACGCCTATAAATGATCTTTTAAAAAAAGATTTAGATAAAAAATACGAAGAATTTAATAAAGAGAGTAAAAAATTTGTGTCAAAGTTTACTTCCTTACGACAAGCAAAAAATATCAAAGCCAAAAATATAGATCAAGCGGTCAAAGAAATTAACAAGGTTATAAGTTTTGTTGAAGAAAAATATAACAAAGAAAACGATGAAACAATTTTGTTAGCTCTTAATTATTTGAACAAGACAATAACTAACATAATAAATGTAGTTCCTAAAGATTACACATCCGACTTATCCAAAGTAGATATTAGTAAATTAGGAAAAACTGCAGATAAAGTAATTGTTGAAGTAAGTAAAAAAGCTGAAATTAAAAAAAATAATGATTTAAATCTTTTCATTCAAGATTTAGCAAATCTTAATAAAAATGGGCTAAATGTTTTTGAAATTGATAGAAAGATTAAAAATTTGGACGTAAAAGCTTTGGATTTTAAAAGTATTTCTGAAACTGTCAAAATTTCTGAAATAGATAAAATTGAAACCACACCTTCTCAAAAAGATTTAAGAAATAAAAAAATAAATTCTACAAAAGAATATATGAGTAAATTAGGCTTTAGTAAAAACGAAATAAATAAAGAAATTGATAATATTCAATCCTTAAATCTTGATAACAAAGATAACCAAGAAATTTTAATCACAAGAAAAATGTTGATCAGCGGAGCTAGCGATAAAGAAATAAAAAAAGAAATTGATACTTGGAATACGATAAAAGTAAATACTTTAAATGATGAAGCTTATTTTACAGCATTGAATATGTTAGCTAGAGGAATTAGTACTCCAACAATCAAAGAAAAAGTTGAGAAAATAAATGCCGTAGAAACCCTAAGAGAAGTAGATAAGTTAATGGCTCAAGTTGAAGATAAAATTAAAAATTCAAATATTACCGAAACTATTGCGCAGAAAACTAAAGTGGACTCTAATAAAGAAGAAATAGATGACGATACTTTAATTTTTGCTCAAGCAGGTAAAAAAGATTTTTCAGATTCTTTTACATCAAAGAATGATCAATTATTTTACTCACAATTTTTACCAGAGAAGACAGATCAAAAAATAGTTGATATTGCAGAGAAAACAGAGAGAATTTATAGGCAATATGAGCTCCCTCTTAACATTATATCCGTTATAATAGCTCCTACTCCTTACAGTGTATTTAAATTAACAAAAAATATCATTGACGTTGCTCAAATTAAAAACGCAAGAGTTTTGACAGTTTCAACTTTTGGTGCTGATGGTAATAATTTAACCAAAGATGAATATATTGACCCAATAATTTTGGCAAGAACCGCAAAAGTTTTAAAAACTATACAAACTAAAAATATTGAGTCAAAATCTTTAACAAAAGAATTTAGTTATAGTATTGTTTTAATTGCAGCTAACACAGAAAAACTTGAACCGCCAACACAGGATAGCGGCAATCAAATTCGAGAAGTTTGTGTGAAGGGTGACTGCTTCACTCGGCCTACTCAAATACAACCTCAAGAAAAACTACCGTCCAATGCTATTATGCCAATGGCAGGTTTATTTTCAAAAACTAATGATGCTAAAACAATTGAAAAATTTGAACAATTAATTAGTGATAAAAAAATTTCTAGCACTATAGTTGTTGAAAAGGCTGTTGAACAATTACCAAGACTTTCAAATCTACAAGCAAATCTCCAAGGGACAAGAAATATCGTTCCAGAAGATAATAGGCCAATTGATGGAACATTCAGAGATTTAGATTTAGAAGGAACAGGAAATTTTACAGGCTTGAGTGCAGCTGATACATATGGTGATAGACTTGGTAAAGCTGTTGCAGAAATACAAGCTTTGTTAAATGAGGGAGCTGTCATTAGAGGTTCTGATGGCTCGACAATAACAGCGGGACAAGCGCTATCCTCTATGCCTGCAGGTGGTACAATAAATGCAGATGGATCGCTTTTACCTGTTGCAAAAGCAGCAGATCCTGGTCGGGGGCCAAACGACTGTAGTGGGGGGCAATGTTAATTTTAAATGCATCTAATTAACTATATAAGATTAAATAAAAATGGAATATTAAACTCAGTGAATTAAAAAATAAGGAATATAGAGAATGGATAAAAACATAAAAATTTTAAAAATAAGTTTAATTTGCATTTTTTTGAATTTATTCATTTCATTTAACATTGGCGCGTTTGAAAATAAAAAAAATGAATTAGGAGCTTATTTTTCTACAAAAGTTTACGAAGAGAGACATCCTGTTAATAATAGTTTCTTTATGTCTCAAGATGGTTTTATGCTTGGTTTAAAAGGTAATAATGAAAATTATTTTGATAAAAGTTATTTTGGATTAAAATATACACTTGGTTATGGTCAGGTAGACTATACGTCCGCAAGAACTGGAACAATGACTGGGATTCCAGACTATCAAATGGAAGGTACAGGATATTATGGTGTCCCCTTTGATTCATTTAATAAAAGAATAACTCCATTTACTGGACTTGGTTATAGATATTTACTCAACGCAAGCGGTTTAAAAGCTACAAGCACAGGTCATTCAGGTTACGACCGAGAGTCAAGATACATGTATCTTCCAATTGGTGTAAATTTTGAGACTAATCTCTCTCCAACAAACAGCTACTGGGAATTAAGAGGTGAATATTTACATTTTTTATATGGGCAGCAAAAAAGTAAATTAAGCCAGGTTTCTCCAAATTATAAAGACATCACTAATGATCAAGAGGATGGTTCGGGTATTAAGTTGAGTGCAAAATATCATTTTGATTCTAAAAGTGGAATTGAGGGCTTTATGGATTACTGGGATATTGCAGACTCTAAGGTAGATGTAAGTGGACACTTTATGGAACCACGTAATACCACTGCGGAAACGGGTATTAAATATTTTTGGAAATTTTAAAAAATTAATCCATATAAAATATGGAAAAATCCTAATTAAAAACAAACTAAGTGATCAATGTAAATTGGGGTCTTGATGCCAAAGTTTTCCTCAACCTCGTGTTGATGGATGTGGTGGGAGTGAACGAAGACGGGAATTAAGTCATCATTCTTTGTCTTCAAAGTATAAATGAAATTCGTTCCCCTGAACTTCCTGTCGACGATCTTCAATTTTAGTTTGCTCTTATCATCGTGCTCTAAATCTTCTGGCTGAATTAGCAATTTAACCAAAGTGTTATTTGGATATTTATTCACCAAATTTCCCTTAATCAAACCAAGACTAGCATTCTCGACCGTTTCTTCATCAATCACCTTGGCATCAACCAATATTCCTTTGTTCAGGAAGTTAGCGACTTCAATGGAATTTGGAGTATGATGCACATTATAAGGTGTATCATATTGCTTCATCGTTTGACTTAAGATGATTCCACAATAATCTGCCATATCATAAGCATCGTAAGAGTCGTGAGTAACCATGATGGTGGTAATCTTTTTTTCTTTCAAGATCTTCTTAATGTTCTTTTGAACTGCCACCTTCAGGCTTTGATCAATATTGGAAAAAGGTTCATCAAGTAACAACAAATCAGGCTTTGACATGAGCGAGCGAGCAAGTGAAACCCTTTGAGCTTCTCCAGTACTAATCTGATGAGGATACTTTCCTTCAAGTCCATCTAAATGCAAGATTTGAATCAACTCCTTAGCATTCATCTTGTACTTAGCTTTTCGATTTCGCTTCGCACCAAAGTTAATATTTTCTTGAACTGTAAAGTGTGGAAACAAGCTATTGTCTTGAAATGATAGGGCGATGTTCCTTTTTTCAGGTTCAATGTGAAGATTTTCAGATGATAGCGTAATGCCCTTCAAGACGATCTTTCCCTTAACAATTTTTTGCAATCCTGCAATTGACCTTAGTATCGTCGTCTTACCAATGCCAGATGGTCCAAGTAAGCAAATGATGTCTCCTTCTTTCTTGATCGTAAGATTGAAGTCAAGAACCTTGTTGAGCTTGCTAGCGATGAAGGTGACGTTTGTTATTTGCAAGACGTTTTGAAAGGGCATGATTGATATATAATGTTATTTATCCGAAAGTATATGTTTTGAAGTTAAAAAGATTAACAAACCTCCCCATAAAATTAGGAAGAGTGAAGGAAGGGCTGCACCTTCCAGTAAGTCTTGCGAAGCATAGGCATGCGCCTTCGTCGCAAAAGTATCAAAGTTAAAAGGCCTCAAAAACAAGGTCATCGGTAGTTCCTTGATGATCTCAATTGTAATCAAGATACCAATCAAGACGATGCTATCCTTTAGTTGAGGAACGTGGATTTTCCTAAAGGTCCTAAACTTGGTGTAACCAAGCAAGTAAGAACTCTCATCAATGGATTGATTAATTTTCAAGTAGCTAGACTTGATGCCGTTGAAGGCTAGTGAATAAAAGCGAATGAAGTAAGCAAAGATCAATCCGAGGATGGAACCTATGAATGCACCCTTGAGGCCAAAGATGCCAAGTGACTCTAATTGATCACTCGCCCAAGAAAAGAAAGTCATGAAGGCGATGGCAAGGATGATACCTGGCATGGCATAACCTGAAATGGAAAAAAGGCTTAGTTGATCCAACAACTTGCTCTTCGAAATCCTATTGCCAAAGTTAATCAAGAATGAAAATCCAATTAACGTGGCACTAGCCAAGATCACCAAGATAAGTGTATTAAGGTTCAGGGCAATCACGTCAATTTGTTCAAAGTACTTTGGAAACTTTATCGTCCAATAACTCATTTGTAAGAATGGGAAGAGGAAGCTGAAGAAGAACAAGATCAATAATGATAAAGAAATTAAACGTCCTTTGTTCTTACTGAGTTCAATCCTTGGAATTTGTTTGAATCCTTGAGAGGGTTGATGATACTTGGCATCACCCCTTGAATAATTTTCTAGAAAGAAAAGTATGAAGATGAAGATCAAAAGGATGAAGGATAATTGATTGGCTGTGTTAAGATCATCAAAGGATATCCAAGAATTGTAGATGCCCGTCGTTAACGTTGATATGCCAAAGAAAGAAACGGTTCCAAAGTCAGCCAAACATTCCATCGCAACTAATGCCAAGCCAGCAACGATGGCAGGCCTTGCTGATGGCAGGATGATCTTAAGGAAACTTTCCCTTGCGCTATAACCAAGGTTTTTGCTCACCTCAATCAAGTTATGGGATTGATGATAGAAAGATGCCCTCGTTAAGACGTAAACGTAACCAAATAAGGAGAATGACATTGAAAGGATCGCGCCTAGCAAGCCATCGAACTTAGGGATGTGTGGATTGTAATTTCGTTCTCCAAACAAAAAGGTCAATAAGGCATGTAGTGAGCCATAATTCTCAAAGAATGCAGTAAGCGAATATGCATAAATGTAAGCTGGTACGGCAAAGGACAAAATCAATGCCCATTTGAAGAAATTCACTCCAGGAAAGTCATAGAAGGAAACGAAGTAGGCAGCAAATACGCCAAGGCAAAAAGTTAAGCTCATCACTCCAACTAAGATCAAAAAAGAATTTGTGACGTAAGTCATCAAGTAAGTTTCCTTTAGTAGTTCATAGTACTCACTCGTCGAATTAAAGAAGCTAGCAAACACAGTGATCAATGGAATGGCAACGATCAAGGAAACAAATAGCGAGGCAATGAACCAAGGATTCATGTTTCTAATCAAGCTCATGACGTAATGATTAATTCCAACCTGCTTCAGTCATGATCCTCAAGGCTTCAGCTTGTCTCTTACCAAAGGTTGAAACGTTCCTCACAAGGTCTTGCTTGAAGTCCAAGCCAAATTGCGCAATGAGTGGACTAGGTTCTATGCCATCAATGATGGGATATTCAAAGGTATTGTTTACGATGTGACTTTGAGCTTCGGGCGTAACAAAAAATTCCAATAACTTAATTGCATTATCTTTGTTAGGTGCATGCTTGAGTATTCCACCTCCACTTATGTTCATGTGGGTTCCCCTGCTTTTTTGATTGGGAAATAATATCTTCACCTTTCTTGCGGCAACTTCTTGTTCTGAGCCTTTTTCACCAGAAAGCATCAAGGCAATGTAATAAGTATTGGCTATGGCATAATCAGCTTCACCAGCTGCAACAGCTAAGATTTGTGCTCGATCATTGCCTTTGGCTGGTCTTGCAAAATTACTCACGAAGCCCTTGACCCAGATCTTAGTTTTATCCAAGCCATTATTTTCAATAAGGGAGGCCACCAAGGATTGATTGTAAACGCTATTAGACTGCCTGATCACGATCTTACCCACAAACTCAGGTTTTGATAAATCTTCATAACTCAAGTTAGGATTTGGAGTCGTTTTTGAAGGATCATAAAATATTACCCTTGCCCTTTTTGCAATTCCAATCCAATGCTTAGTTCTTAATTTTTCTGGCACGACGGACTTGATGAAAGCAGAACTTGCTCCGGTTTGAAAAAACCCTTCCGATTCAAATGCTCCAAGCTTTCCCGCGTCAGCAGTAATGTAGAGGTCAGCCTTGCTATCCTTGCCTTCTTCCTTGATCCTCTTTTGAAGAGCACCATCTTCCCCAGAGATGACGTTGACCTTGATGCCTGTTCGTTCAGTGAATTTATTATATAGCTCAATGTCAGATTCATAGTGCCTTGAAGTAAAGACGTTCACTTCATTTGCAAGAACGTTTCCCAGCAATGTTGTCAGCAGGATTAAAGTTGTAGTGATGAATTTCATTCTAGTATTTGATAATCATTCTCAATTAACATATATTGCAATTGATAATCATTCGCAATAGTGACGCAGATCAAATATGTTGATATAATTCAATTATTTTAGAAAAATTCACTTTCAGATTTACGTCTACATAGTACATTACATACTAATAGGCACTTAAAATGCAGAATGTTAAATTAGTATCGTAAACAAATGAAAAATGAAAAGATCCGATACTGGTTGATGAAGTCAGAGCCAAATGTTTGGTCTATCGATCGACAAAAAAAAGCAGGTGCTAAAGGTGTAACGTGGGATGGGGTTAGAAACTATCAAGCTGCAAATTATTTAAAAAAAATGAGAAAGAGTGATCTTTGTTTTTTTTATCATTCAAATATTGGTAAAGAAATTGTTGGGGTTGTTGAAATAATTAAAACTGCTTTCTTAGATAAAACTGACAAAGAGCGTAAATTTGTAGCCGTTAAAGTTAAGTTTAAAGAGAAATTTAAAAAAACTATTAACCTAGAAATAATTAAAAAAACCAAAAAAATTAGACATTTACCACTCATTAAACAAAGCAGGTTATCAGTTATGCCTATAGATTTTAAAAGCTGGAAAATAATCTACAACATGGGTAGAATTTAATAAAATTTTTCATTTAAGGAAAGACATGACAAAAAAGAAAAAAAAATTAAAAAAAAAAATTTTTTCATTAAAGAAAGCTTTTAAAAATAAAGAAGAATTAGTTATAAAAGTCACAAATAAATGGGCTAAAAAAGCTTATGTTAATAAAAATAGCTACAGAAAAAAATATAATCTCTCTATTAAAAAAAATGATGAATTCTGGAGAAAAGAGGGAAAAAGAATATCTTGGATCAAACCTTACAAAAAAATTAAAGATATTAAATTCAGCAAAACGGATGTGCACATTAAATGGTTTTATGATGGAAAATTAAATGCTTCTGCAAACTGCATCGATAGACATATAAAAAAATATGGTAATAAAACCGCAATCATTTGGGTTGGTGATGATCCTACAAATTCAAAAAAAATTTCTTACAAAGAATTACATAAAAATGTTTGTAAAGCTGCAAACGCTTTAAAAAGTATTGGTATTAAAAAAGGTGATCGAGTTACCATTTACTTATCGATGATTCCTGAGCTAGCCTATACGATGCTAGCGTGCGCAAGAATTGGAGCCGTCCATTCCATTATATTTGGCGGTTTCTCACCTGTCTCTATTGCAACAAGAATTAATGATTGCGAATCTGAATACTTAATTACTGCAGACGAAGGTGTGCGGGGTGGAAAAATTATTCCGCTTAAAAAAATTGCAGATGAGGCACTTGAACAATGTCCTCAAGTTAAAAAATGTGTTGTGATTAAGCATACAGGTGGCGATATTAATTGGCATAACGAAAGAGATATTTCTTATGAAAAATTAATAAATTCTGCATCGGTTAAGTGTGAACCTGAGATCATGGATGCGGAAGATCCTTTGTTTATTCTTTATACATCTGGTTCAACGGGAAAACCAAAAGGAGTGTTGCATACAACAGGTGGCTACATGGTTTATGCTTCGATGACTCATCAGTATGTTTTCAATTATAAACCAAAAGATATTTATTGGTGCACGGCAGACATTGGTTGGGTTACGGGTCATAGTTATATTATTTACGGACCTCTTTCTAACGCGGCCACAACTATTATGTTTGAAGGAATCCCTAATTATCCAACCAGCTCAAGATGGTGGGAAATTGTTGATAAATATAAGGTAAATATTTTCTACACAGCACCAACGGCTATTAGAGCATTAATGAAAGAAGGAGATGCTCCAGTTAAATCGACAAGCAGAAAATCTTTAAAACTTTTAGGTACTGTGGGTGAGCCAATTAATCCTGAAGCTTGGATGTGGTATTACAAAACAGTAGGTGAATCTAGATGTCCTATCGTTGATACGTGGTGGCAAACAGAAACAGGAGGAATTTTAATTTCTCCACAACCGGGCGCTATAGATTTAAAACCAGGTTCAGCAACAAAACCTTTTTATGGAATTAAACCTGAAATTTTAGATGAAAAAGGTAAAGTTATTAAAGGAGAAGGACAAGGAAGACTTTGTTTAGCAGCTTCGTGGCCCGGTCAAATGAGAACTGTTTATGGTAATCATCAAAGATTTATTGATACATATTTTTCTCAATTCGATGGAAAATATTTTACAGGGGATGGTTGTCGAAGAGATAAAGACGGGTTCTATTGGATTACAGGTCGAGTCGATGATGTAATTATTGTTGCGGGCCATAACTTAGGAACCGCAGAAATAGAAAGCGCATTTGTTGCCCATTCTAAAGTAGCAGAAGCAGCAGTCGTTGGTTATCCTCACGATATAAAAGGTAATGCTTTATATTGCTTTGTCACTTTAAAAACGGGTGTGCAGCCGAATGGTGATTTAGAAAGAGAACTCAAACTTTGGGTGCGGAAAACCATTGGGCCCATAGCAACGCCAGACATTATTCAATTTGCTCCGGGTTTGCCTAAAACAAGATCGGGTAAAATCATGCGAAGAATTTTAAGAAAAATTGCAGCAAATGAACATGACCAGCTAGGAGATACAACAACGTTAGCTGATCCAAGCGTAGTAAGTTCTATAGTTGAGAATAGAAAAAATAGAAATTAAATATTTTTAAATTTATCTGTTAACTCTTTAAACTCAGTTTTTACTAAATTCCATTTATTAATAATAGAATTTAAAACAATTTCTTTATCTAATATTTTTAATTCATCTGCAATCGGAGACCAATGATAAAGAGCTTGCCCACTTTTAATAAATGGATTTTCAAGATGATAATTATTCCAATTCACTTCTCTTAGTCTTTGCTCAAATTCTAGCTTAGCATTATGAAATACTATTTGATCGAGTCCGTTTTTTTTTTCATCTTCTAAAATTTCTAAATATACTTTGCTAGCATTAACTTCTTTTAAACCTTTTTTATCTGCCAAATAAGAATAAACAAATAAAGTACAATCAGCTAAAGCGATTACATAAATATTCCATTTAGCGATATTAATAGATTCTGAAAAAATTTTATCTTCGAACATAGATAAATATCTTGTTCCCATCCTGGTTTTTAAATACCCATACAGTGTGTGTTGAGTGACATAGGCCGATCTTTGTTGAATAAAAAGTTTTAATTGATCATCAGCCTGTAGAGATGAAAATTCTTTTACTTTGCCACGTGCAAATAACTGTTCTTTAACATCATCAAAGGCCTGTTTAGTTATTTTTACTAAATATTGAATATTCAATTTCAAGTTGTTTTGCCTCTGATTTTCATGCATTTAAACTGTATTTTTTCTTTTTAGCCATAGTTTAATACAGTTTTTCAAGATTTTTTAACTTTTAATTTAGATTACAGATGAGTAAGATAATTCAAAGTTAATTAGTTTAAACTAAAAAAAGGGGGAAACATGAGTAATAAAGATTCTCATTGGGAAAAAACTAAAAGCCACATGGTAATAACAATAGCTTTGTGGTTCTTTTTCTCAACTGTTGTGTTTATGTTTGGTTCAGACATAAATTCAATGAAATTTCTTGGATACCCACTAGCATATTATATGACAGCGCAAGGTTCGATGATCGCGTTTCTTGTCATACTGTTCTGGTCTGCTGGTAAACAAGAGGATATCGATGACGAATTCGGATTCGGCGAAAGAGAGGATGACTAATGTTTAAAGGTGGATTTATTCAAAACCTTCCAAAAATCTACGGATTGTATACAGGAGGATTCTTAATTTTCATTTTATTAATGGGTGTTTTAGAATCATCAGGAGTATCAGCCAAAGCTATTGGACAGATGTTCTTAGCGTTTACAATTTTAATCTATGCTTTCATTGGCTGGTTATCACGAACTACAGAAGTGGATGCGTATTATTTTGCTGGAAGACAAGTACCAACAGTATTTAACGGAATGGCAACGGCAGCCGATTGGATGTCAGGTGCCTCATTC